>Ga0256404_1000074_pt1 | contig 224812 bp, 193 predicted proteins | sample RumenRJG_01DNA_FD_185990 | JGI IMG/M metagenome (GOLD analysis project Ga0256404, IMG submission 185990) | Bovine rumen microbial communities from Lethbridge, Alberta, Canada - RJG_01 | ecosystem: Host-associated > Mammals > Digestive system > Stomach > Rumen | place: Canada: Alberta...
GCCGCCTTCTTTATTATGCGGGAGCCCTGGTTCGATGACGAGCCGGGGCTCCTTTTTTTGTGTCTGTGCCTGTGGCAGAGTTAAAGAAACAAGGAAGGAGGAAAGGGAAGAGAATGAAAGAGGAAAGAGAGGGGAGACATGAATCATAGGGTACATGTCTTTTATGTCCCTCCTGCTTCTCATGAGAAATATGGGGAATATGGATATAATTCCAGTTGTCTTGAACTCAGAATAAGGTAGCTCTTAGGGGTATTCTAGTTCTTGAACACTTATGCAAGTAAACTGTAGCTTCGTCTAATTCACAATGAGGAACTAATCCTTTTGTATTTGGAAGATGAGTTTCTTGGGAATTTTCTGCCACTTTCTGTTGACTGGAAATTTAAGAGTACTACCCTCAATGTGTTGATACGTGTAAGTATTGTCTTTATTATATGTGAGCGTTGCTATCAGATCCTCGCTTCCATAATTATTAATGAGAGTGATTTCAGCGACATTCTCTTTCTTTATTTTCGATGCAGAAACAGCCCATACTTGGCCGCATTGCTTTGAACCAAGATATCCGTCCAACTCCCCAAAAACCTCTTGTCCAGGCACCATTACGTTCTTTTCGTAAAGGTTCAGGACAAAATAAATCTTATACTCATCATTGTATAGATTGCACTTAAAAGCTCTTTTTTCTTGCGCCATTGCACAGATTGTAATCATGCATAAAAGGCTAATAGTGAATGCTTTCCTCATATTGTAAAGTTTTACCGTGCAAATATACTAATATTTATCAAGAAATCATCGATTTTTGGAAAAATGTACGCATTAAAATTGGAAATCAACGATTTTTGTAGTATCTTTGCGGAAAATTTTCAAAAGGTGGTATTACCCCCTTGAATTATTAGTTTTTTATATGGCTAAAGATCGGTTGGTTCCTGATTATATTTTCGAGTCTAGTTGGGAAGTTTGTAATAAAGTTGGCGGTATATATACGGTTTTATCTTCACGCGCAAAGACATTGCAGGATGCTAAGCCTGATAAGATTATCTTCATAGGTCCTGATTGTTGGGGTGAGAAAACAAGTCCATACTTTAAAGAAGACGTCACTCTATTCAAAGAATGGAGGGTAAAGGCGGCTGAAGATGGTTTGAATGTGAAAGTAGGCCGTTGGGATATTCCCGGTAAGCCCATCTCTATTTTGGTAGATTTTAAGCCATTTTTTGAAGAGAAGAATCAGATTTATACGTCGTTATGGGAGCACTTTCAGGTAGACAGCCTTCATGCCTATGGTGATTACGATGAAGCTTCGATGTTCTCATATGCTTCAGCAAAGGTCGTGGAGAGTTTCTATCAATATTATTTGTCTGATGGAAAAGCTAAAGTGGTCTACCATGGTAATGAATGGATGTGTGGCTTAGGTCTTCTCTATATCCATTATAAGATTCCAGCAATAGCTACAATATTTACAACTCATGCAACAAGTATTGGCCGGAGTATAGCAGGCAACAACAAACCACTTTACGATTATCTTTTCGCTTATAATGGCGACCAGATGGCTTGTGAGCTGAATATGCAGAGTAAGCATTCCATAGAGAAGCAAACTGCGAAATATGTTGACTGTTTTACAACTGTCAGTGATATTACTGCTAACGAGTGTAAAGAGCTACTGGATAAATCGGTTGACTTTGTTTTGCCTAATGGCTTCGACAATAGTTTTGTACCAAAAGGTGCTGCTTTTACCCAGCAAAGAAAACTGGCTCGTAAACGTCTTCTTGATGTCGCTAACGCACTGATGGGTACCGATTTAAATGACGACACTTTAATAGTTTCTACAAGTGGTCGGTATGAGTTCCGTAACAAAGGAATTGATGTGTATATCGAGGCAATGAACCGCTTGTTGAGAGACCGCCGTCTGAAACGTCAGGTGCTTGCTTTTATCCTTGTTCCAGGATGGGTGGGTGAGCCTCGTCAGGATTTGGTTGAGCGTCTGAATAGTGGAAAGAAATTTGACACTCCACTCCAAGCTCCACAGATTACCCATTGGTTGCATAACATGAGTCATGACAATGTATTGGGCATGCTCAAGTTCTACAATATGCAGAACAGAAAAGACGATCAGGTTAAGCTTGTGTTCCTGCCATGTTATCTGACAGGTGATGACGGCGTGCTTAACCTATCGTATTATCAGATGGTTTTGGGGAATGACTTGTGCATCTATCCCTCCTATTATGAGCCGTGGGGCTATACGCCATTAGAGGCTGTAGCTTTCAAGGTGCCTTGTGTGACTACAGATTTAGCCGGTTTCGGACTATGGGCCAATAGTGAAAAAGGAGGTTATAGCGAGATAAGCGATGGCGTGAAAGTCATTCACCGTACTGATTATAATTACTCAGAAGTGGCCGATGCCATCAAAGATGCTGTGGCCGAATACTCGAACCTTGATGCTGCCGAAGTAAAGAAATGCCGCACTCAAGCAGAACGTCTGTCAAAGAAGGCTCTTTGGAGCCATTTCATCAAGTACTATGAGCAAGCTTATGACTTTGCCCTGCGCAAGGCTGCTGCCCGTGTACTTCAATTTGAGAATCAAACAAATTAGAAATACTAAAACTTTCGAAAGATTATGAAAATTAAAGCTGATTATGCAAATGCCCCACAATGGAAGGAGTTGTCAGTAAAGTCAAGTCTTCCTGAGGAGTTGAAGTGCTTGGACGAGATTGCCCATAACATGTGGTGGGTATGGAACTTTGAGGCTCGCGATTTGTTCCGCGACCTTGATCCAGAACTCTATCATGAGGTGAAGCACAATCCTGTGATGCTCTTGGAGCGCCTGAAGTATGAGCGCAAGGAAGAAATACTTAAAGATAAGGCACTCATGAAGCTCATCAAGAATGTATGTGCTCAGTTCCGTGCCTATATGGACGTTACTCCTGACAATACTCGTCCTTCTGTTGCTTATTTCTGCATGGAGTATGGCATTCATTCTGCCCTTAAGATTTACTCTGGTGGTCTGGGCATGCTTGCCGGCGACTATGTGAAAGAGGCTTCCGATTCGAATGTAGACATGTGCGCAGTAGGTTTCCTCTATCGTTTCGGCTATTTCACTCAGAGCCTTTCGATGGACGGTCAGCAGATTGCCAACTACGAGGCCCAGAACTTCAACTCTCTGCCTGTTGAGCGTCAGCTCGATGCTGATGGCAACCCGCTGGTCATTGATGTTCCTTATATGAACTATCAGGTGCATGCTTATGTTTGGCGTGTCAATGTAGGTCGTGTCAAGCTCTATCTGCTCGATACTGACAATGAGATGAACTCTGAGTTCGACAAGCCCATCACTCACTCTCTCTATGGTGGTGACTGGGAGAACCGTCTGAAGCAGGAGATTCTGCTGGGTATCGGCGGTATGCTGCTGTTGAAGAAACTCGGCATCAAGAAAGATATTTATCATTGCAACGAGGGTCATGCTGCACTTTGCAACCTCCAGCGTTTGTGTGATTATGTAGAGAGCGGATTGTCGTTCAATCAGGCTATGGAGCTTGTGCGTTCTTCTTCGCTCTATACCGTTCATACTCCCGTTCCTGCTGGTCACGACTATTTCGATGAGTCGCTGTTTGGCAAGTATATGGGAGGCTATCCTGCTAAGTTGGGTATCACATGGGATGAGTTCATCGGCATGGGCCGCACCAATCCTGACGACCATAACGAGAAGTTCTGCATGTCGACATTTGCCTGCAACACCTGTCAGGAGGTCAACGGCGTGAGCAAACTCCATGGATGGGTGAGCCAGCAGATGTTCGCTCCACTGTGGAGTGGTTATTATCCTGAGGAGAACCATGTGGGTTACGTCACCAATGGTGTTCACTTCCCCACTTGGGCTGCTACTGAATGGCGCAAACTTTATGCCAAGTATTTCGACGAGAAGTTCATGGGCGACCAGAGCAACGAGGAAATCTGGCATGCCATCTATAATGTTCCCGATGAGGAAATCTGGGCCACTAGAATGGGCTTGAAGAACAAACTGGTTGATTACATCCGTTCGCAGTTCCGCGATACATGGTTGAAGAACCAGGGTGATCCATCGCGTGTGGTATCACTTCTTGAGCGCATCAATCCTAACGCACTGATTATTGGCTTCTGCCGTCGTTTTGCCACCTACAAGCGTGCGCATCTGCTCTTCACCGACTTGGAGCGTCTGAGCAAGATCGTGAACGACCCCGAGCATCCAGTACAGTTCCTCTTTGCCGGTAAGGCACACCCTGCTGATGGTGCCGGACAGGGACTTATCAAGAAAATCTACGAGATCAGCCAGCGTCCTGAGTTCCTGGGTAAGATTATCTTCCTCGAGGACTACGACTTCCTGCTTGCCCGCCGTTTGGTAAGTGGTGTTGATATCTGGATGAATACCCCGACACGTCCGTTGGAGGCTTCTGGTACTTCTGGTGAGAAGGCCGAGATGAATGGAGTTGTCAACCTGTCGGTGCTCGATGGTTGGTGGTTGGAAGGCTACCGCAAGGGAGCCGGATGGGCACTCACCGAGAAGCGTACCTATCAGAACCAGGCCTATCAAGACCAGCTCGATGCAGCTACCATCTACGGTCTGCTTGAGAATGAGATTATTCCTCTCTATTACAAGAAGAATAAGAAAGGCTTCAGCGAGGGTTGGGTCAAGGTCATCAAGAATTCTATTGCTACCATCGCTCCTCACTACACCATGAAGCGTCAGCTCGATGACTACTATGATAAGTTCTACACGAAAGAGGCACTCCGCTTCAAGGAGCTTTCTGCCGACGGTAACCGTCTGGCCAAGGAGATTGCTCTCTGGAAAGAGACCGTCGCTGAGCGTTGGGATGCTATCCGTGTGGTGTCGAAAGACGTCGAGATTCCCGTCGCAGGTGTTGAGACAGGTGCTTCCTACAATGTCCGTTACGTCATTGATGAGCAGGGACTTGACAATGCTATCGGACTCGAGCTTGTTACTATCAAGGCCGACAAAGACGGTAAGGACCGTATCGTGAATGTACGCCAGTTTGATGTGAAGGGCCATGAGGGCAATCATTATACCTTCGAGACTCAGTTCCGTCCGAAGGAGGCTGGTTCGTATAAGTATTGCACCCGCATGTATCCGAAGAACGACAAGCTGCCGCATCGTCAGGACTTCTGCTATGTGAAGTGGCTTGACTAAGAAAGGTATCTATTATATAAAAAGCATCGGAACAGTACGTTTCCGATGCTTTTTTTTATTTGATGAGTGATCTCTTAGAGATTGGTGTTCTTCATAAAAGACACTCGAGGCTTCTTTAGGGATAGCCGTTGTTTTTTTAGAAAAGATATTGGTCGCTGATGCTCTTGTTTTCCAGCACGCGTCTGATGGTGTCGGCAAACAGGTCGGCAACAGTGAGCTGAATGACCTTCTCGCAACCGTCGTGATAGGGGATAGAGTCGGTGAAGACAATCTCCTCAAGCGCCGATTTCTGAACTCTCTCGCTGGCAGGTCCGCTCATCACACAATGCGAGGCGCAAGCACGTACGCTCTTCGCTCCAGCCTTCTTCATAATGTCGGCAGCCATGGTGATTGTGCCGGCAGTATCGACCATATCGTCGACGAGGACGACATTCTTATCTTTAACATCGCCAATAATCTGCATCGAATCAACGACATTGGCGCGTGCGCGGGTCTTGTTGCAGAGCACCAGCGGGCAGCCCAGATACTTGGCATAGTTGTTGGCACGTTTCGATCCACCCACATCAGGCGAGGCAATCACGATGTCTTCCAGATGCAGACTCTGCAGATAGGGCAGTATCACACTTGAAGCATACAAATGGTCAACAGGAACATCGAAGAATCCCTGAATCTGGTCGGCATGCAGGTCCATTGTGATGACGCGATGCACCCCCGCTGCACTCAGCAGGTCGGCCACCAACTTGGCTCCGATGCTCACACGCGGTTTGTCTTTGCGGTCCTGGCGAGCCCATCCGAAGTAAGGAATAACGGCATTGATGGTGCGTGCCGATGCCCGTTTTGCAGCATCGATCATCAGCAGCAGTTCCATCAGGTTGTCTGATGAGGGGAAGGTGCTTTGCACCAGGAAGATGTCACGTCCACGAATCGACTGCTCGTAAGATACGGCAAACTCGCCATCAGAGAAGTGAGTAATCTGTAAATGCCCCAACGGACATCCGAGACTCAGACAGATTTTCTCTGCAAGATACCTGGAGGCGGTACCCGAGAAAACCATAAATGAATTTAGGTCAATCATGATGTGTGATGTGTTAATATAAGATTAATGAGTTACAAAGTATTATCTCGTTCATTTCCTTATCCCGCCGCCTTGCGCAACTTGGCGAAATGGGCAATCAGCTCCTTGTAGTCCACCTGGTTGTGGATGTCGAAGCGGTTCCACAGGTCGCCTCTGACAGCTACGCCGCCGAAGCCCATGTCCTTGGCAGCCTTGATGTTGTCGAGCGTGACGCCGCCCAGGGCATACACGTGTTTGTCAATCCATCCGCGCTTGGCAGCCTCTTTCAGTTGTTCGGGGGTGTGCGCAGCCTTCTGCTGGGGCAGGGTGATGCCGTCGAACACATAGTCGAGGAAGACGTAACGGGCTTTCCGCTTCGCTTCTTTCAACTGGTCTATACGGGTGCATGTGCGGGAGAAATTGCCTTTGTAGCCTTCGGGCAGGGGAGATTCTGGATTATCTATGTTGATACCGCCCAGGCCATACTCGTTTTTGAGGTAGTAATGGTCGTGAACGGTAATTTTCTTGTAGTAATCATCCGACAAGAGCGACAGCAGACGTTCAGAGTACATAGGTGACGAACCTGGCTTGTAGAGGTGCAGGTTGTCCATGCCCTCTTCGAAGAGTGCTGTCAGTATTTTGTCTTCTTCCACGAAGAACGTGGACTTGGTGAAAATGACGAGTTTCATACGCCTTTGTTCTTTCTTCGATGCAAAAGTAAGAAAAATAGTTCAAACATGCAATTACTTTTTGTAGAAAAATCGGGTAGGGGTGTTTTTTCATCGTTGCTCTCATGATTTTCGAAGGAGAATTCATGGCGAGCCTCCTAGAGCCGCCCTCTGTGTTGCCGGAGCAGCCCTCTGTGTTGCCAGAGTTGCCCTCTGCGTTGCCAGAGCAGCCCTCTGTGTTGCCAGAGTAGCCTTCTTTAAATATAAAGAGGTATTTTACATTTCTTTAATAGTATTTCATCAGTTACGGATATCGTATCCTTGGAAGTATGGAAAAAAATACCTATCTTTGCATCGTTCACATAAACGAAAACGACTATGAAAAGATTAACAATGATGATGGTGGCCGTTGCCATGTTAGGCATCACCACCGCCGCAGCGCAGAGCCAGACACTACGTATTGGTGTTAAGGGCGGACTTAACCTTTCTGAGTTCTCGCTCAAGAGCAGTGATTTCGACACCGACAACCGGATGGGATTCTTCGTGGGCCCCATTGTCAATATCAACCTTCCTATGCCCGGATTGGCCATCAATCTGGCGGGCCTTTACAACCAGCATGAATATAAGGTGAGCAGTGAGACCTTCAAGCATAAGACGCTTGATGTGCCTTTGAATCTGCGCTATGCCATCGGACTGGGAGAGACCGCCAATGTGTTTGTAGAGGCCGGCCCGCAGATAGCTTTTACCCTCGGCGACCGCGCCCTGCAATACCGTGACAACGATTTGGGCGATGTGAACTGGCATTTCAACGACACAGACCTGAGTGCCAATTTCGGGGCTGGATTTACCATCAGCCACCTGCAAATCAGCGTCAGTTACAATGTGCCGCTGGGCAAGACCGGCGAGTTCGAGTGGGGCAGGGGAACTGAAGACCAGCTGCTGCACACCAAAAGCTCGGCCAAGAAATGGCAGATTGCCGCCGCATGGTATTTCTGATGATGAATTCAGACTAGATACATCGAACTCCATTTATGTAAGGCATTCGTTTCATCATGAAAATAGACGTACAGACTTTCGAGGGACTTGACCGTCCTTGTTATATCGTTGAAGAGCGGCTGCTCAGGCGCAACTTGGAACTCATCAGCCGGGTGGCCAGGGAGGCAGGTATTGAAATCATCCTTGCCTTCAAGGCTTTCGCGCTTTGGAAAACCTTTCCCATCTTTCGTGAGTATATCCGTTCGACGACGGCCAGTTCTCTGAGCGAGGCCCGGCTGGCTCGCGAAGAGTTTGGCAGTCAGGCTCATACCTTCTCGCCGGCCTATACCGATTATGAAATCGACGAGATAGCCCGCTGCTCAAGCCATCTCACCTTTAACTCGTTGTCGCAATATGAACGGTATCATGAGCGGGCCCGACGAGCCAACCCCGATGTCCGTTTCGGTCTTCGTGTGAACCCGGAGTATTCTGAGGTGGGGACGCTGCTTTATAATCCGTGTGCCCCGGGAACGCGTTTCGGTGTCTCGGCCAGCCGCTTGCCTGATGAACTGCCAGCCGATATTGAAGGCTTCCACTGCCACTGCCATTGCGAGAGTGGAGCCGATGTGTTTGAGCGTACGCTGGCACATATTGAGGAGAAATTTGCACGCTGGTTCCCACAGCTGAAATGGATTAACTTCGGAGGCGGACACCTGATGACTCGCAAGGATTATGATGTAGCCCTGCTTATCCGCCTGATGACCGATTTCAAGAAGCGATATCCACATCTGAAGGTGATTCTCGAGCCTGGCAGTGCATTTGCGTGGCAGACAGGCCCGCTGGTGGCGCAGGTAGTTGACATCGTAGAGGACAAAGGCATACGCACGGCAATTCTCAACGTGAGCTTTACCTGCCACATGCCCGACTGCCTGGAAATGCCGTATTTCCCAGAGGTGCGTGGGGCCGAGCACATAGACGGAGAGATCTCAGATGGCAAAGAACAGCCATTCTCCACCGGGCCGCATCTCTACCGGTTGGGAGGAAATAGCTGTCTGGCTGGCGATTTTATGGGCTTCTGGCAGTTCGGTCATGAACTGGAGGTGGGCGAGAATGTCATCTTTGAGGATATGATTCACTACACCACGGTGAAAACCTGTACATTCAACGGAATCACTCACCCCTCGATAGCCCTGGTGAGGAGCGATGGCGAGCTGGAAATGCTGCGCGAATTTGGCTACGAGGACTATCGAAATCGGATGGATTAACCACATGGAAGTGGAAAAATGAAGTTTTTTCGAAAAAAAAAGCCTCAAAAGTTTGTCAATTCCGAAAATATCATTACCTTTGCAACCGCATTTAGAGAAATGTACCTTGCAAAAGGTTAAAACGCGGAAATAGCTCAGTTGGTAGAGCACAACCTTGCCAAGGTTGGGGTCGCGGGTCCGAGTCCCGTTTTCCGCTCCACATTCTGAAACAATCTTTTAGACAGTAGTTTTGGACCGTCTTAAAAGAGAAAAAATGCCCAGGTGGCGGAATTGGTAGACGCGCACGTTTCAGGTGCGTGTGCCGCGAGGCGTGCAGGTTCGAGTCCTGTTCTGGGCACTTTTTCAGAATGTTTTACATGATGGAGAGGTGGCGGAATAGGTAGACGCGCTACTTTGAGGGGGTAGTGTCAATTGCGACGTGGGAGTTCGAGTCTCCTCCTCTTCACCACTTTTTAGCTGCATTCTACGCGGAAATAGCTCAGTTGGTAGAGCACAACCTTGCCAAGGTTGGGGTCGCGGGTCCGAGTCCCGTTTTCCGCTCTTTTTTAGGATAGTAAAACACAACAATTTTTTCTCACCCATGAATTTATATTTAAGATATTTCGATAAAGAGGCATTAGTACATAATGTCGAAGATGCTATTGACTTTCTAAGTTCTATCCCGGAGATTGAGATGGATGACGACCTTGCCGATGATATCCGCGACTATGCGGAGAGCGACATGTATTATCCCAAGCGCTACAAGGTGCGTCCGCGTGTCTATTTCATCATCATCAAGACCGAGGCCGAGACCATGCTCGACTTCAAACAGAAGAAGGCCCTGCGCCCTGCTCCTGTGGAGAACCGCGACCATGCAGCACCAATGCTGGTGCGACTCAATGAGGAGCGCGAGGGATGGTATGAGGGTGCTCTCGACTTCAAGCGTGTGGTACTGATTCCGTCTACCGGGAAACACGAGTATCGCGACACTCATTTCGTGGCACAGTGTAAGGCCGTCTCGGGCATGGAGTGCTACAGCCGTATTGTCGACTATCTGCGCACTCGTGTTGACGGGCGCAGCCAGTTCCCCTCGGCAAAGGGAAAGAATTTTAAGTTTAAGTTTCTGGGTTATTGCAAATAATTTTTCCATGCGCTATGAATAAGGTAATGCTAATAGGCAATGTAGGCAAGGAGCCCGATGTTCGTTATTATGAGCAGGACCAGGCTGTGGCCCAGCTGCCTCTTGCCACCACGGAGCGTGGCTACACATTGCAGAACGGCACGCAAGTGCCCGACCATACCGACTGGCACAACCTGGTGTTTTATCGCGGACTGGCTAAGGTGGTAGAGCAATATGTGCATAAAGGCGACAAACTCTATGTAGAGGGACGCATCCGCTATCGTAGCTACGACGACCAGAAAGGACAGCGTCGATACGTTACCGAGATTTATGTCGACAATATGGAGATGCTCACACCCAAGGCACAGACGGGCGGGAACATGGCAACAGAACCCTTACAACCGTCTCAAGCGGAAGGCAACGCACCTTTTTAAAACATGGATTTTTCATTTCTAGCAGAGGCTTTTCAAGAAGTACACCTGATGCAACCTACACCAGGTGTGATATTTGCAGCTTGTCTGGCTGCTGTTTTGCTGGTACTTTCGGGATTTGCCAGTGGGTCGGAAATCGCCTTTTTCAGTTTGTCGCCCTCCGACCTGAACGAGATGGATGCTGAGAAGAGTGTGACAGATAAGAATATCGAGATGCTCCGCGACGACTCGGAACGCACTTTAGCCACCATCCTCATTGCCAACAACTTTGTCAACGTCACCATCATCATGCTTTGCAACTATGTGTTTGCCAAGCTGGTGGACTTCGGACGTGCCTACTGGTTGCAGTTCGTGTGCATTACCGTGCTGCTGACATTCCTGCTGCTGCTTTTCGGCGAGATCATGCCGAAAATATACAGCCGGCAGAATCCTTTGCGTTTCTGTCGTCGATGCGTTGGTCCCCTTCTCATTCTGCGAAAGGTGTTCTGGCCTTTGTCGTCAGTCTTGCTGCGTAGTGGTATTTGGGCTGGTAAGGTGGTACAGAAAGAGAACCATGTGTTGAGCGTTGACGACTTGGAGCAGGCCCTCGAACTCACTGACAAAGAAGATATCAAAGACGAACAGAGCATGCTGCAGGGCATCATCCGTTTTGGTGATGAGACTGCCAAGGAGGTGATGACCAGCCGGCAGGACATTGTCGACCTCGACATCAAGAGTTCGTATGCTGACGTGCTGAAATGTATCGTAGAGAACAATTATAGTCGTATTCCCATTTATCAGGACAACACCGACCACATCCGTGGCGTGCTGTATATCAAGGACTTGCTGCCGCACTTGAGCAAGCCAGCCAACTTCAGATGGCAGAGCCTGATCAGACCGCCTTATTTCGTGCCGGAAACGAAGAAGATTGACGATTTGCTGCGTGAGTTCCAAGAGAACAAAGTGCATATTGCCATCGTCGTCGATGAGTTTGGTGGCACCAGTGGCATTGTGACCCTTGAGGACATACTCGAGGAAATCGTCGGTGAGATTAATGATGAGTACGACGACGAGGAGAAAACTTATTCGAAACTCAATTACAACACCTATATCTTTGAAGGAAAGACGTTGCTGAGCGACTTCTGCAAAATACTGAATATCGATGACGAAGAATTTGCGGAAGTGGAGGGTGACGCCGATTCTGTGGCAGGCCTGTTGTTGGAAATCAAAGGCGATTTCCCCGGCATTCACGAGCGTCTGGACTACAAGAATTATTCTTTCGAGATTCTTCAGCTGGAAGAACGGCGCATCTCCCGTGTCAAGGTTGTGGTGCACGAGAAGAAAGACGACAGCGAAGATAATAAGTGATGCTGTGGTTTTCTAAATGCTGAACCTAATATAAGTTCGGTCGTCGAACGAGAGGTTTCCTTTCATGACTCCTTTTGTTGCCCTGAACTCATGGATGAGCAAGGGATCTTTCTCTATCAGCCTTGCAAGAGCTTGCTCGCTGTCGGCAAGGCTCTCTTTTAGGTAGGGATAACCGTCACTGGCTAGTACAATCTCTTTTGCCTGCCCGACGGGAATCACCTTCACATGTTGCATGGGAATGGGAAAACCGTCTATCACTGCAAAGGTCTTATTCTGGTGCTTGCAGTTTTCTATCAGAACAGGCAGCACGAACTGCCGCCCCTTGTCAACGTTTTGAAACTCCTCTGCAGCAGAACCGTTGAGCAGTGCCAGACGGATAAAGGCACTCCGCATGTCGGCAATAGGTTCTTCGTAAGGTTTGGGATTCTCGTACAGCACTCCGTCAACGAGGCATTGGCAGTCGCCAACCATCCATATCTCCTTCCGTCCCACGCTGTAGATGACCGCGCTGGCTGCCATGCGCTCGGTGGAAATCTCTGTCAGCAACTCCATGTCGACATCGTACTGGCTGTAGAGAAACCGGATGTATGAGGTAATGAGCCGGCAGAACTTTTCTGCAGTCAAGTCGGCAGGCATCGACTCGATGTACTGGCATACTTGCCGCATGCAGTATTGACCGTTGCTCATGGTGGGGTGAAACTGCTGACGGCTTTTGCTTGTACTGCCGTCCACCACGGCTATGTAGTGGTCAGTGATGACGATTCCGTCCTCGCACGTTTCCGGGCTTTTCTTGCCTATATTGCTTTTCTCTATAATGGTCATGGTTTGACTTGCTATCTCGCTGAGAAGGACTGTTTGACTTGCTATCTCGTCGAGGATGACTGTAGGTTTTGTTCTCCCTATGATATTCACGGCTGTCGCCGAACGGGCGGCTCATGCCTTGCCCCGCATAGAGTTTGCTGATAAGGTCGGGTCGCCCGATGCGTTTCAGTTCCTGCTCAATGTTGCGCCTCTCCTCCGGTTTGTACCAGAAGAAGAATTGCCGTTGTGCCAGTTTCTCGCGTTGTGTCTTGGCACTGCTCACAGGCTCCAGTGTATAAGGATCGTAGCCTGTGTACCATGTTTCGGTACTAATGGTCATCGGGGTAGGCGTGAAGTCTTGCACCTGTTCCAGCTGGAAGTCCAGCCGCTTGGTGATGACAGCCAGTTCTGCCATGTCTTCCTCCCTGCATCCTGGGTGGCTGCTGATGAAGTAGGGGATAATCTGTTGGCGCAAGTGCTCTTCGTTGTTGATGCGGTCGAAGATTCGTTTGAATTCCTCGAATTGCGAGAACGAAGGCTTGCGCATCAGCTGCAGCACACGGTCGCTGGTATGCTCAGGCGCCACCTTCAGCCGTCCGCTCACATGGTGGCAAATCAGTTCACGCGTATATTGGCGGGCCGCCTCGTTGCTTTTCTCATCCTTGCTCTTATAGAGTAGCAGATCGTAACGCACACCACTGCCGATGAAGCTTTTCTTGATGCCGGGCAACTGGTCGACGGCATGATAGATGTCGAGCAGCTTCGAGTGATCGGTGTTCAGGTTGGGACAGATTTGCGGGTGAATGCACGACGGACGCTTGCATTTCTCGCAGATGTTTTTGTTTCTGCCCTCCATGCCGTACATATTGGCCGACGGTCCCCCCAGGTCGCTTAGATAGCCTTTGAAGTCGGGCAACTGCATGACTTGCTTCACCTCCTTCAGGATGCTCTCCTTGCTTCTGCACACTATGAATTTGCCCTGATGGGCACTGATGGTGCAGAAGGCGCATCCACCGAAACAGCCCCGGTGGATATTCACCGAGTGTTTGATCATCTCGTAGGCTGGGATTCGTTTGTTTTTGTATTTGGGGTGTGGCAGCCGTGTGTAGGGGAGGTCGAACGACGCGTCGAGGTCTTCGGTGGTCATGGGTGGGTAGGGTGGATTCACCACGGCATACTTTCCGTCCACCTCTTGCAACAGCCGTTGTGCGTGAATCTTGTTCGACTCCTCCTCGATGTGCCTGAAATTCTCTGCCTGTGCCTTTTTGTTCTGCAGGCACTCTTTGTGCGAATGCAGCACCAGGTCGTTGTCGCTGATACCACCCGGGATACTGTCCTTGGCTGTGAGGTAGACAGTCTGAGGTATGTCGTGTATATCGTGGATATCTTCTCCCTCTCTCAACCGCTCGGCCAGTCTGACGATGGGTTTCTCGCCCATGCCGTAGACGATCATGTCTGCCCCTGAGTCGCACAAGATGCATCGCATCAACTTGTCCTGCCAATAGTCATAGTGTGTGAGCCGACGCAGCGAGGCCTCGATGCCGCCCAGGATGACGGGCACGTCGGGGAAGAGCTGTTTCAGGATCTGCGTGTAGACAATGGTGGGGTATTCCGGCCTGCAGTCATGGCGCCCGTCGGGACTGTAGGCGTCCTCGGAACGCAGCCTTCTGTTGGCCGTGTATTTGTTTACCATCGAGTCCATGCACCCTGGCGAGATACCGAAGAACAACCGCGGTTTTCCCAGTTTCTTGAAGTCTCTGTAGTCGCCGTGCCAGTCGGGCTGCGGTACGATCGCCACCCGGTAGCCATTCGCCTCGAGCACTCGTCCGATGACGGCAGCACCGAAGGAGGGATGGTCCACATAGGCATCGCCAGAGAACAAGATGATATCAGCTTCATCCCATCCTCTGATTTCCATTTCCTTCTTCGTGGTAGGCAGCCAGTCTGTCAGTCGCAGCTCTTTCATCTGTTTTAGTGTCGTTTTCTCCTGTCTATCAGTCGATTATGCTTCCTGCATAGTAGGTGTCTCGTGGTTCTCTTCATCTTCGTTTTCCGGGTGGTTTTTCTTTTCCCAGTCGATGAACAGCAGCACCAGATGGTGCAGTCCGATGGCCTTCATGTTGGTGTTGTAGATGACGTCCAGACAGAGGTCCATCAGGCTTTTGTCTATCGTCTCTTGCGATTCGAGGATTGACCTTACGTTCAGTCGCAGTTTCTCCACCACCGGTTCGTCGATGATGCCATTGCTGTCGATGAGGTTTCTCAGCAGTGCATATTTCTTAATGGTTTCTAAATGCTCGTCACTCACTTCAATGCTTCTTGTACCAGAAGCGTTTGCCTGAATCTTATACATAAGCTATTTGATTAAAAAATTCATGATTCCACGCATAATGATTTCTCTCTTCTCTGCCTCGGTGATACACTCGAAAGGGAATCCCATGACCAGTGTCCTCCGTCCATTCTCGTCGGAGGCCACACAGGCAGATGTGCCGTCGCCGTAGGTCATCACGCTGAATGCCTGTCCGGTGGGTATGAGAATGTCTGGATGGAAAGCAGCATAGTGTTGCTCGTTGGGCAGCCGGTAGATGTTGAACTCCTGTCCCATGCCGCTCACGTTGCTGAGGCTGTCGGCATCGTTGCGGCTCACGTAGCTTGTGTGCAGCACATTGCTCAGGAAGGCCTGCTCCTGTTCCTTTCTCATGTCCGAGCCCACGTAGGCTCCGCTCACCATCAGTCTGCCTCGCCGCTCCATGTATTTGGTCAGCTGTTTCTGCATGTCGGGTGTGAAGGTCTTGTAAGGTTTCAGCGAGTGTCGGTCGTCTTTCTCCAGTCCCAGCACCATGTCCACGCAGTCGTAGTCGCCCATGTCCACACGCCTGCCTTCCACGGCCTCGCTCGAGCAGCTCACGATATTGTATTTCCTGGCACTCTGTATAGCCGATGCATGTGTACGAACATAGTTGAAGTCGTTACCTGCCACAAACATGCCCGTGTAGGTTCCGCCCCAGCCAGCCATGCGCCCACGGTAGACGCCCGGATCAGCTGTCATGTCGAAGCCTCTCAGGGTATCGTTCTGCACGGGTTGGGGCGATGACAGCCGGTGGAATCCGTTCACGATGAGTACCGTACTTCTGGCCTCTGGCTGATAGACGGCCGAGAGCACCTCTGTCGGAAAACTCTCACCGCCTTGGTTGGCGGCCGTCACACGGAAGCTGTACAGTACGCCCGGCTCCAGCTTCACCTGATAGTTGTTTTTCTTTACCACCTTGCCGTTGTCGAAACCTCCGTCGCCCACGGCTGTGTACACTTTATACGAAGTGGCCTTGGCCGTCTTCTCTTGCGGGTCGGCCACACTTTCCCACTCCAGTCGAGCCTTGTTGTCGTCCAACTCAATGCGGAAGTGGTCGGGTGCCAGCGGCTGCACCACATAATCGTCTCCGTGCATACCGTTCACATAGCGCAAGATGGTTTTGTAGATGCTTCGAGCCAGCGTGAACTTGAAGTTAGGGTCGTGGCCGTAGCGCATGTCGTTGAAATTCTCGTGCGAGAGCGTCTCCAGGATAGCCGACGGCATTTCCGGCAGGCGTGTCTCCGAGTAGTTGCGGTCCCACAGATAGCGTTTGTTCCACCGCTGGTATTTGTATTTCAGGTCGCGGGTCACACCGTCGAGCAGCTGGCTGGCCAGATCGGTCGACACTCTTCTCGATATGCCGGAGTTCAGCTTTCCGTCGTTGAAGTCGGTGGTACTGATGGCCAGCGAGCCCACAATGCCCGTTCTGTCCACACCGGCATCGCTGTGAATAGCCAGTGACAGTTCGATGGGCACGTTCAGCCCCTCTTTCGTAGGCACATATACTGAGCCGCCTGCCAGCCAGTTGGTCATCAGCGATCGCACGTTGATATCGTCGCCATAGTCGTTCAGTCCGTTTTTCGTACTGTAATACTTATACGGCACACCGGCCCACTGGGCGTAGTAGCGTGCTCCCTCCAGTGTGCGGGGCAGTCCGCTGGTCATTCCGCCTCGTTGGATATTGCCCATTCCGCCTCCGAAGCGCACCGCATCAGCCGTCACCACGCCTTTGCGCTTGCTGTGGTTGGTAAGCACCACCCGGTTGAACTCGTTGCACCCTTTGTCGAAGTCGAAGGTGCCCAGATACACCCAGGTGCCTCCGCCCATGCGCTGGTTCACCCTGAATTCGGTGGCCTCTCCTTTGTGCCATACAATATATTGTGCGTCGTCCACGCTGTTGCCCAGTGTCTGGTAGCTCACGTAGACGGCATATCGTCCTTCCTCCCCGATTTGCGGCTGATAAGAGATTTCCGATGTGTTTTTCTTCGATGAGGTAGCCTCTGCCATCATGGCCGTGCCTGCCTCGAAGGGATTTTCGCCATCGTCGTAGATGCCTGCATGGCAGGCGAAGCCGCGCAACTGCGTGCGCCGCCATTTGTTCTTCATGTTCACCTCCAGGTAGCAGGGCAGGGCAGGCTGGTTGTCGTTGTCGACAATCACCTCGTTTCTCTGCCAGTCACGCTCACGGGGTGTGAACACAATGGCTCCAGCGTTCTCAAGCATGGGCATGAGGTAGGGGATGACAATGGTCTGAGTGAACAAATCCTCGGTAGTGCCATACAAGTCGGGGCGCTGCCATTTCCATCGCAGCTCCTCGTTCTTATAATATCGTCCGTGGCTGGCCCAGATCGACAGGTGCCTGTTTTTCAATCCGTGGGTAATCTTCAGCTTGTTCGAGCTGTTGGTGACCCATGGCTTTCCTTTGTGCTCTATTCTCCCCCAGAAGGCTGGCTGCTCTGGTGTCTGCTGAGCCAGCGTGTTGACAACTGCCAGGCAGCTGAGTAGTAGTGCGAATACAATCTTTCTCATCGGTTTACACCTCTCCAATCGTAAAGTTCTCGGGCTTTTTGCCTTTGAAGTCCTTAAAGTATAGTTTAATCTCCCTCATGTCTTTCTCTACGTCGCCCGTCGGGATGATGGTTTTTGTGCATTGTATGAGTTTCCGCTCATAGTCCACACCATAGAGCAGTATGGGGATTTTGGCTTTCTGTGCTATAAAGTAGAAGCCCTTCTTCCAGTCTGCGTTTCTCGAGCGTGTGCCCTCGGGTGTGATGCACAGATGGAAGGTGTCCTCACTGATGGCTGTCTGCGCCAGCTGGTCGGTCATGCTCGTATGTTTTGAGCGCCATACGGGTATGCCTCCCATCCGCTTGAACATCGGTCCCAGCGGCCAGAAGAACCATTCTTTTTTCATGAGAAAGTTAATGCGCATGCCCTCGGCTCCTGCATAGGCCTGCCCCAGAGGCATATCCCAGTTGCTCGTGTGCGGAGCCAGGCATATAATATACTTGCTGGGATGGTCAACAGTTACATTCTTTGTCCACCCCAGATGTTTGTATAAAAGCCAGTTACAGAATTTTTTCCACATCCTTTTATAACAGATAACCAATGTGATCAACAATCTCTTCCACCTGCTTGTAGAAGCTTTCCTCCAGTTCATTGTAATACTTTTTCGGCAGCATTCCCGGCTCGGGGTGCGACACTCTTCTGATGTAATCATCTTGTATGATAATGATGGACGAAAGCAAGGCATTCACATTTTCCATGTCAGGATTCCCACTAAGCGAGGTGGCAACGCATTCTGCAAACAGATCACTGCAAATGTTGTTAATCTTACGCTTCAAATCTCTTTTGTTAGTTGTCATTTTCTTGTTCCTTTCATTCATTTTGTATATTCCATGCTACAAATTTAGAAAAATATTCTTGAATTGCAAGTTTTTTGGCCCTTTTTTTCTTCGTCGTGACTGATTTTCATTCGTTTTCTTTCCATATTTCTCAGAAAATCACTAATTTTGCATTCGCAAATAGAGGAAACATAGGTTTAATATATCAATAAGTAGAAATCAGATTATGGAAAAAAGTGCATTGCAAGTCCTGCGTACTGCCTATCAGCCCAAGTTGCCGAAGGCATTGCAGGGTCCGGTAAAGGTAAAAGAAGGTGAGCCTACCCAGAGTGCAGGCGATCAGGAGGAGATTCAGAAGCTGTTCCCTAACACTTACGGCATGCCCCTTGTCGAGTTCGAGCCAGGCGAGAATGCCAACCACGAGCCCATGAATGTCGGAATTATTCTTTCCGGTGGACAGGCTCCTGGCGGTCATAATGTCATCACCGGTATCTTTGATACCGTGAAGCGTCTCAACCCCGAGAACCGTGTCTATGGTTTCATCCTGGGTCCTGGCGGTCTGGTTGACCATCATTATATGGAGCTTACCAGCGAGATTGTCGACGAATACCGTAACACTGGCGGCTTCGACATGATTGGCTCTGGCCGTACCAAGCTCGAGAAAGAAGAGCAGTTTGAGAAAGGCCTCGAGATCATCCGTGAGCTCAACATCAAAGCCATCGTTATCATCGGTGGTGACGACTCCAACACCAACGCTTGCGTGCTGGCCGAGTATTATGCAGCCAAGAACTATGGCGTACAGGTCATCGGCTGCCCCAAGACCATCGACGGCGACCTGAAAAACGAGCAGATAGAGACCTCTTTCGGCTTCGATACTGCCTGTAAGACTTACTCTGAGCTCATCGGTAACATCGAGCGCGACTGTAACTCAGCCCGCAAATACTGGCACTTTATCAAGGTCATGGGCCGTTCGGCCAGCCACATCGCCCTTGAGTGCGCCCTGCAGACCCAGCCTAACGTATGTCTCATCTCCGAGGAGGTAGAGAAAGAGGATATGAGCCTGAACGACGTAGTCGACTACATTGCCGACTCTGTCATTCGCCGTGCTGCCGAGGGTAACAACTTCGGTACCGTCATCATCCCCGAGGGTATCATCGAGTTCATTCCCGCCATCAAGCACCTCATCGCCCAGATGAACGATGTGCTCGCCATGCCCGAGGCCATGTACCTCAGCACCCTGCACAACGACCTCATCGACTTCGTGAAGAGCCAGCTCACCGACGAGAACCTGCTTGTGTTCAACTCACTGCCCATCAACGTGGCCCGTCAGCTTGCCTTCGACCGCGACCCACACGGCAACGTACAGGTGAGTAAGATTGAGACCGAGAAACTCCTCGCCACGATGGTAGGCCAGCGCATAGAGAAGTTCAAGCGCTGGGGACGCTACAAGGGCAACTTCGCCACACAGACCCACTTCTTCGGTTACGAAGGCCGCTGCGCTGCTCCCTCTAACTTCGATGCCGACTACTGCTACGCCCTTGGTGTCAGTGCCGCACAGCTCATTGCCAACGGCAAAACCGGCTATATGGCTATCGTAAAGAACACCACCGCTCCCGCCGACGAGTGGAAGGCAGGTGGAGTGCCCATCACCATGATGATGAACATGGAGCGTCGTAACGGTAAGATGAAGCCCGTCATCCGCAAGGCTCTCGTCGACCTCAACGGAGCACCTTTCAAGGCCTTCGCCGCTGCCCGCGACCGCTGGGCCTTCGAGACTGCCTACGTCTATCCTGGTCCTATCCAGTACTGGGGACCCTCTGAGGTTTGCGACCAACCCACCAAGACTCTGGCTCTTGAACAAGCAAAATAAGAAACACACTACGACGCGAAGACGCTCTTCCCGCAGCCGGAAGAGCGTCTTCAGTCGTTATCCATCATGGGCATGGTGGATAGGAGGTGTCTTGGTCGTCGTCCTCTACATCTGGGCCTTCTACTATTTCTTCGTTGGTCCCACCGGCTTCCGCTGGCGCGCCCTCTACGGCGACCAGAAGTTCCCCGAGGGATACATGATTCACGGCATCGACATCAGCCATTATCAGGGTGATATCGACTGGGCTAAGCTCCAGAATGCCACCATCGAGGGACAGCCCCTCGGCTTCATCATGATCAAGGCCACCGAAGGGTCCAGCCGTATGGACGAAAACTTTAACGACAACTTCTATCAGGCTCGTGAATACGGGTTTATCCGTGGTGCCTACCACTTCTGGAGCAACAAGTCGTCTGCCCGCGACCAAGCCTATTATTTCCTTAAGCAGGTACATCTGGAGGAAGGCGACCTGCCCCCCGTGCTCGATGTAGAGCACAAGCCCGAGGAGCGCTCTGTAGAGGATTTCCAGCGCGACATCCTTACCTGGCTTCACATTGTAGAAGACCGCTACCATGTCAAGCCCATCATCTACACCTACTACAAATTCAAACTCAAGTACCTCAGCGACCGTCGCTTCGACAGCTATCCCTATTGGATAGCCCATTACTATGTCGACAAGGTAGAGTACACCGGTCCCTGGAAGTTCTGGCAGCACACCGACGCCGGCCGCCTTCCAGGCATCAAGGGCTATGTCGACTTCAATATCTATAACGGCAGCTACTACGACCTCCGCCAGCTCACCATCAATAAACTCAAGAACCAGTAGGGGGGACTGAGAGTTGAGAAGACCCTACCCAGCCTCCCCTATGAGGGGAGGGGTGGTTACCCCTCAAGCCGGCAGGTCTCTCCCCCCCTTGGGGAGTCAGAGGAGGCTTCCTGGCAATGGAGAATGGATAATGGAAAATGGATAATTGTCTGTCGGCTAGAGTCTCAAGAGGCGGAGTATTGTCTACACTCCTACACTCCCACACTCCTTAAAACTTCTCACTTCTCACTTCTCACTTATCACTTGGGAAAGCTTCTGCACTCCTAAAAACTTATCACTTATCACTTCTCACTTATCACTTGGGAAAGCTCCTACACTCCTTAAAACTTCTCACTTCTCACTCTTCACTTGGGAAAGTCCCTCCCTTAAAACACAACTTTTGTTAAAAATTTGTGTAATTCCCCAGAGATGCTTATCTTTGTTCTCATATCCACCAACAACAAAGCCTATGAAACGAATGATTCTACTTTTCTCAGCTCTTTTGGGAACCCTTACCACACTCACCGCCAAGAAGGTGGAGCTTACCATCGACGGAACGGTGTCGCCCGGTCAGACAACCCTTTATCTCATCATCAACGAAGACATTGAGCATGCCCGTCTCCTCCCCATCAACGATGGCCGTTTCTCAGTCACCGTCACCGTCGATGCCAATGCCTTTGTACGGCTGCACGATTACAAAGAATGGCCTGAACGCAGCTCCTATGTCCTCATCCCCGATAGTCGTCACATCACTCTCGACCTCCGTCGCGGCACCATCACCGGCTCTCCCTGGTCCACCCGTCTGCAAGAAGCCATCCGAAAAATTCATAACGCTAGTCCTGAGGGCTTCCATATCGATGTGTTCTCCGACGACCGCGATGCCTGGGCCCGTGCTCGTGAGGCCGAGCGCGACATGCGGGCCAAGATGGAGACCGAACAGATAGAAATCATCGCCAAGGTGATGTCGGAAAATAAAAATAACAATATCCCCGCATGGATAGCCTATTGCTATCCGCAGTTTTTCGACCGGGAGCTATCATCTTTTCTCAACACTAAAGCCAAATGGCGTAAGCACCCCATCCTCAATAAGAGAGAAGCTAAGGAGCGTCCTTGAGGGTATGTCCCCCGTTCCAAAGAGGAGTGGGGGATGTCTCAAACCCCGAAAGCCCGCCTTACCAGTGCTCCATTTTTTATTTTGTCTGTCTTTTTAACTTGCTTTTCAGTTTGTATTTCAAATTAATTGTTTACCTTTGCCCGTGATTTAACTTCTTAAACAGAATGCGTATGAAAAAATTAGTGATGATGGCTGTGGCAGCGATGATGTCGCTCTCAGTCTTTGCACAGCATGAGGTGGGTTCGATAGCCCTCAAACCAATGGTAGGCCTGACACTGGCCAACTATACTGGATGTGACTTAAATACTGATATGAAGGCAGGACTGGCCGTAGGCATGGAAGCTGAATACCAGGCTACGCCGTTCTTCAGCATCTCGGCAGGTATGCTCTATGCCATGCAGGGTGCGAAGCTGAAGGTGAGCGGCTGGGGCGTGAACGTGGGTACGGTGAGCGCCAAGGCTGACTACCTGAACATTCCGGTGCTGGCTAATGTGTACGTGACGAAAGGACTGGCACTGAAGGCTGGTGTGCAGCTGGGATTGAACGTGGCTTCGGATATCGACGTGAAGACTTCATTCACGGATGGCAGTTATAACCTGGCCGACGTGAAGGACTATACGGAGTCGATGGCTTTCTCAATTCCCGTGGGTATCTCGTATGAGTATGAGGATTTCGTCATCGATGCCCGCTATAACATCGGTCTGACGGATGTCTATAAGAAGGATAACGTGATTACGAACCTGGCCCTGAAGGGTACGAAGAACAGTGTGATTCAGCTGACGCTGGGCTATAAGTTCGACCTGTAATAAAGAGAATGGCGCTCCACGATAGTGCGTGGACAGGCCCTTTTCTTGTGATTCTTAGATAAAGAAAAGAATGTAATGTACGCTGTTCCCAACCAAACAGTGATAGAGGACGACGGCTGCCCGTGGTATGCCGTCCGCCTCTTTTCACTGAAACAGCAGGAGGTGGCGAATGCCTTTCAGGAGAAGGGCATCCAGTATTTCATTCCCATGCAGTATGTGGACTACCTTGACAAGGACGGGAAACGGCGCAGAAAGCTTGCACCGGTGGTGCACAACCTGCTGTTCGTGAGGAAGAGCGTCGAGCAGAAGGTGATGAGACAGATAGTGGCCGACATCCCGTATAAGATGATGGTGATGAGGAAAATCAACAGCAATGACTTCTGTGAGATTCCCTCGAAACAGATGTACGACTTCTATGTGATGTGCAACCCTGACTTGCTGATCAACAAGTACATGTCGGAGGAGGAGGCGAAACTGAAGAAGGGTACCCGCGTGCTGGTGACAAACGGGCCGCTGAAAGGACTTACGGGCAAGCTGGTGAGACAGAGCCGCAAATACTACCTGCTGAAAGAGGTGCCGGGAATGGCAGTGATGATCAAGGTGACTCGCTGGTGCTGCAAACCAATGGAAGAGGAAAAGAAATGACCCTAGGAGGGAAGTCAGAGGTTAAAGACCCTACCCAGCCTCCCATATGAGGGGAGGCTGGGTAGGGTCTTCTCAGTTCTCACCTGATTCTAATCTTCTTAGAATTCGCTGGTGAAGTGGAACTTGATATGTTTGAAGTCTTCTTGTGCCATTTGTAAGACATAACCGGAGTCGGCGAGGAATACGTCGCGGCCGTCTTTGTCTTTGGCCATATATTGGTATTTGCGTTTCTTGAAGTTATCGAGCTCTTTCTCGTCGTCGGCCTCTATCCAGCATGCTTTATGCAGATGGACGGGCTCCCAACGGCAACGGGCGTTGTACTCGTTCTCCAGACGGTACTGGATGACCTCGAACTGCAGCTGACCAACGGTGCCGATGATCTTACGTCCGTTGAACTGGTTGACAAAGAGCTGGGCCACACCTTCGTCCATGAGCTGGTCGATGCCTTTCTGCAACTGCTTGGCTTTCATGGGGTCGTCGTTCTCGATGTATTTGAACATCTCGGGCGAGAAAGAAGGCAGTCCGCGGAAGTGAAGCTGTTCGCCCTCGGTGAGGGTATCGCCAATCTTGAAGATGCCGTTGTCGGGCAGTCCGACAATGTCGCCGGGCCATGCCTCGTCGATGGTGGACTTGCGCTGTGCCATGAACTGTGTGGGCGATGAGAAGCGCACGCTCTTACCCTGACGCACCAGCAGGTAGGGCTGGTTGCGTACGAACTTGCCGCTGCATACCTTGCAGAAGGCGATGCACGAGCGGTGGTTGGGGTCGATGTTAGCAGTGATTTTGAAGATGAAGCCGGTGAACTTGGGTTCCTCGGGACTGACCATGCGCTCCTCAGCTTTGGTCTGGCGGGGACTGGGGGCTATCTGCACGAAGCAGTTGAGCAACTCCTGCACACCGAAGTTGTTGAGGGCGGAGCCGAAGAAGACGGGAGCGACCTCAGCCGAGCGGTAGGTCTCGACATCAAACTCGGGGTAGACGCCGTCGACAAGCTCCAGGTCCTCGCGTAGTTTGTCGGCATCTCTCTGTCCGATGATGCCATCGAGCTCACTGGAGTCGAGTTCTACACTGACCTTCTCGGTGACGCGCTGCTTGTCGGGGGTGAAGAGGTCGAGCTTCTGTTCATAGATATTGTAGACACCCTTGAAACGGGCTCCCTGGTTGATGGGCCACGACAAGGGCCGCACCTTGATCTGCAACTCTTGCTCGAGCTCGTCGAGCAGGTCGAAGGGGTCGCGTCCCTCACGGTCCATCTTATTGATGAAGATGATGACGGGGGTGTTGCGCATGCGACACACATTCATGAGCTTGCGGGTCTGTGTCTCCACACCCTTGGCACCGTCGACAACGATGATGGCTGAGTCAACGGCGGTGAGCGTGCGGTAGGTGTCCTCGGCAAAGTCCTGGTGACCCGGGGTGTCGAGGATATTCACTTTGTATTCGACGCCGCCTTCCTCGGGGGCATAGTCGAACTCCATGACTGAGGTGCTGACAGAGATACCACGCTGTTTCTCGATATCCATCCAGTCGCTGGTGGCTGTCTTCTTGATTTTGTTGTTCTTAACGGCCCCGGCCACCTGTATCTGACCGCCGAAAAGCAGGAACTTCTCGGTGAGGGTGGTCTTACCAGCGTCGGGGTGGGAGATGATGGCGAAGGTACGCCTGCGTTCTATTTCTTGATTCATTGTTCGTGTGTATGTTCTAATTGTGGGAGTAACGTATTAACTCCTTGTTAATCCTTTTTATCTTTTTATCTCTTTGACGGGGAAGGTGAAGTAGGTGTCAGGGAACGGCTCGTTGCCCAAGGTGAAGTGCCACCATTCTGAGTCGATGGGCTTGAAGCCGTGACGCAGCATGACGTTGCGCAGCATCATGCGGTTGCGGAACTGCTCGGGAGTGATGCTACGGCCGACGGGCGACTTGTGGTTGTCGCCGGTGTACTGTCCGGTGACAGGGTCGCCGCAGAAGTCAGGATGACTCTCATGACCGAACCAGTCGAAGGTGCCTCCCATGTCTACTTCTTTCTCGGTGTTCATGTCGAAGAGGGTGAGGTCGACGGTGCTGCCCCGCGAATGTCCGCTTTTCTCGGCGATATAGTCTTGTGCGAAGAGCACGCTCTTGTCGAGGTCGGGATAGAAGTATGCCTTCATGCAGGTGTCGGGCATGTCTTTCGACCAGCGCACGAAGTGGTTGACGGCCTGCTGCGGACGGTAGGCATCGTAGATTTTCAGACGGTAGCCTTTAGCCTTCAGCTCGTCGCTCACAGCGCGCAGTTTGTCGGCAGCCTGTCGGGTGAGCATCGCTTGCGGCTGGAGATAGCCGTCGATGCGCTGGCCCACGAAGTTGTAGGTGCTGAAATAGCGTATCTCAAGGATGGCGTCGGGCACGGCGTCGGCCAGCATGACAAACATGCTCGTGTCTTCGGTGGGTGACAGGGCGGTGTGGGTGACGTCTTTCGGTGCACAGCAGGTAAGGACCGGCAGAGCAATGGCAGTCACGACGACAGTCAGGGCCGTGCGGATACAGGTCTTATGGAAGGGAAAGCATCGACGATTCATAGGGTTGTTTTATTCTGATTCGTTGGAGAGCTGTGCAATGCACTCACGAAGCGACTCTTCCCAGTAGGGGATGTCGATGCCATAGACTGACTTGATCTTGGTTTTGTCGAGCACGCTGTAGGCTGGCCGGTGGGCCGGGGTGGGGTACTCACTGGTGTGCAGCGGACGCACCTTGCAGGTGGTGATGCCGGCCAGACGGTGGATGGCCTTGGTAAAGTCGTACCACGAGATGACACCCTCGTTGCTGTAGTGGTAGATGCCCGGCCGGATGCCCTGGCTGATGGCTGTCATGATGACTTGTGCCAGGTCGCGGGCGTAGGTAGGTGTGCCTATCTGGTCGAAGATAACGCCCAATTCGGGTTTCTCGCTGCCCAGGCGGATCATGGTTTTCACGAAGTTGTTGCCGAAGGTGCTGTAGAGCCATGCCGTGCGGATGATCATGCTGTTCTTGCAAAACTTCTGCACACCCATCTCTCCGGCGAGCTTGGTGCTGCCGTAGACACTGTCGGGACAGGGTGTGTCGGTCTCGGTGTAGGGGGTGTGGCGAGTCCCGTCGAACACATAGTCGGTGGAGATGTGTATCATCCAGCCGCCCCGTTTGCCGACGGCGGCAGCCAGATAGGCGGGGGCTACGGTGTTGAGCGTGGTGGCTGCCTCGCGGTTGCTCTCAGCCTTGTCGACCGCCGTATAAGCGGCACAGTTGACGATGCCGTCGACCTTGTGGTGCGCCACAAAATGCTCTACGGCGAGCTGGTTGGTGATGTCGAGCTCGTCGACGTCGGTGTTCATCCATGTGTGCTCGGGATGGGCAGCCTCCAGCCGCTGCATCTCGTTTCCCAGTTGGCCGTTACAGCCGGTAATGAGTATGTTCATGATTTATTCAAATTCCAATGGTTTCTCTTTGTCTTGGTGATAGTAGTCGGAGAGCATGCCCACGAAGGTGGTAATCTCCTGAATGGCATGTTGTGTCTCAGGTGAGATGTCTTTCTTCTGCAGGCGTAGCATCATGGTGCCGTAGAGGGCGTTGAAGCAGGTCTCCACCTCGTTCTCGTCCTTGTGCGAGCCACGGTTGCGCAGTTCGACGATGAAGGGCAGCACCTTGTAGTACTCGGCGTTGTAGAAGGGGAACTTCGTGCTGTTGAGCAGCTGGGCATTGAGCTCCTCGAGCTGCTGCAGGGTGACTTGGTTGATTTGCAGGTGTCCGCCCTGTCGCTTGCCTTCCTGGTTCATCATGCGCACCAGGTTGCCGTACCAGTCGGCCATCTCTTCCTTCGTCTCTTCGTCGTAGTCGAAACGGTCGATGTACTCGCGGCGAATGCGTGTCAGCGAGCAGTCGTAGGCACGTATGAGGTCTTCTATCTGCCACATGTAGAGCAGATACTCGGCAATGCTTTTCTTTCTTAATTCTTGTGCGATGAACATAATGTTTGTTGCGCGGATAGTTTGTTGTTGAACAGATGAGTTTCTGATTCGCACGGACAGAAGGAATGGCTGACAGGCGAATCGGTATGTTGTTTGTGTGCCCTGTGTCCCTTCGTTCTCTTCTATCCGTGTTCTGCCCTCAGCGTCGTCAGTAGCTGAAAGTATAAAGGTTGAACACCGTTCCGAAGAGGACAATGAGTGAGAACAGAATCACGGCACAGCCAATGACGCGGTTGATGATGAGGATGCCGCTCTCGTCGAAGATGTTTCTGACCTTGTCCACCAGCCATGTCAGGCCGAACCACCAGATGAGGGCGCCTGCCACAATGCTCAGGTAACCGATGAACATCTCGAAAGGATGGTCGGGGATGACGAAGGCAAACTGGGCGAAAAGACCCATGAACAGGAAGATAATCAGCGGGTTGGAGAAGGTCACCAGGAAGGCCGTCACGCCATTGTGCACGAGTGTGCCTTTGTTGGTGCCGCTTTGATGCATGTTCTTGGTGGGGTTCGACCGCCAGCAGATGATGCCGAAGATGAGCAGCATGACACTACCCGAGAGCTGCAGCCAGAACTTGTTCTGGTGGTTGTTGATGATGTCCATCACAAAGCTCATGCCCGCACCGGTGATGAGGGCGTAGATGATGTCGCTCACGGCTGCGCCGATGCCCGTCACAAAACCGTACCAGCGCCCTTTGTTCAGGGTGCGCTGCACACAAAGAATGCCCACCGGGCCCATCGGCGCCGAGGCAATCATGCCGATGAGGATTCCCTTGAATACCAGATCGACAATGTCTATATGAAACGGTAACGGCATATCTTCGGCAAAGGTACGAAAAAAAAAGCAGTTAATGGGCGTACCGGCTTGGTTTTTCTTTTCAGCACGTAAATTTTTGTTAAATACGGGAAATAACTTTTACCTTATTACAGTAAACTGACAACTTTTTTATACCTTTGCGAAACATGAATTTTCTAACTAAAAACTAAAATATATGGATACACAAGTGATCAAACCCTATGTAATCGGTTTGGACCTCGGAGGTACAAACTCTGTTTTCGGTATTGTTGACAGCCGTGGAGAAATCAAGGCTACTACAGCCATCAAGACACAAGGCTACGACAAGGTGGAGGACTATGTTGACGCCTGCGTGGTGGCCCTGCAGCCCATTATAGAAGAGGTGGGCGGACTGGACATGATCAAGGCCATGGGCATCGGTGCCCCCAACGGCAACTATTATAATGGTACGATAGAGTTCGCTCCGAACCTGGCATGGGCGCACGACGGTGTGGTGCCCCTGGCTAAGATGTTCAGCGAGCGTCTCAACGATCTGCCTGTGGCGCTGACCAACGACGCCAATGCCGCTGCTGTGGGTGAGATGATCTACGGTGTGGCCCGTGGCATGAAGAACTTCATCGTGCTGACGCTCGGCACGGGTGTAGGTTCGGGTATTGTCATCAACGGACAGCTGGTGTATGGTCACGACGGCTTTGCCGGTGAGCTGGGACATGTCATCATGCGCCGTGAGAACGGCCGCTCGTGTGGTTGCGGCCGCACGGGATGTCTGGAGGCTTACTGCTCGGCAACGGGTGTGGCCCGCACGGCGCGTGAGTTCCTGGCCAACAGCGACGAGCCTTCGCTGCTGCGCGACATGAAGGCTGAGGACATCACCTCGCTGGACGTCTCGATAGCTGCCGGCAAGGGTGACAAGCTGGCCCTGCGCGTGTATAAGTTTACGGGTGACATGCTGGGTGAGGCTTGCGCCGACTTTGCCGCTTTCTCGAGTCCTGAGGCATTTATCTTTTTCGGTGGACTGACAAAGGCTGGCGACCTGATTATGAAACCCATCCAGGAGAGCTACGAGGCTCACGCCCTGAAGATCTTCAAAGGCAAGCCGAAGTTCCTCATCAGCGGTCTCGACGGTTCGAGCGCTGCCGTGCTCGGTGCCTCTGCCGTGGGATGGGAAATTTAGCCAATTGATAATTGATAATTGACAATTGATAATTAGGCCTGGCGGCTTGAGGGTTTAAAGAAAGAAATTGGAATAATTTGAATAATTTCATTCTTGCTTGAAAGCTACTTCCTGTAAATGAGCAGAAATCATGACCTTGGTCATGGACGTGGCAGAATGTTGTTAATTGACAATTATTCGATGATAAAAAAGTGACAAGTGTGAAATCTCAATTGCGAGAGTAATCACACTTGTCACTTTTCACTTTTCACTTGTCACTTAACTAAGCTTGTCACTTTTCACTTTTCACTTGTCACTTAACTAAGCTTGTCACTTTTCACTTATCACTTTTCACTTAATTAAGTATTTTTCTATTTCGCGGAAACCGTTGAGGAAGTCACGGGCCAGCATGCGCTTCTTGCCTGTGAGCTGAAGCTCGACAAGCTCCAGGCCACCTACCATCAGCTTCTTGCCTTCCACACGGATGGTGGAGCCGGTCTGGGTGGCATCGACCTTGACTGTCTTGAAAATCTTCAAGACGGTGGACTTGCCGTCGGGACTCACCAGGGTGGTCCAGGCACCAGGGTAGGGACTAAGACCACGCACGAAATCGTATACTTGTTTGGCAGACTTATTCCAGTCGATGCGGCAAGTGTCCTTGAATATTTTTGGAGCGGGCTTTAGCGTCTGTAAATGGGTGGCATTCCATTCCTCCTGTGGAACGGCCTCCACCTGCCCATCGCCCTCCAGTATCCGGTCAATTGTCTCAACGGCAATGTCAGCACCTAAGTGCATCAGTCCGTCATAGACATATTCCACATCAGCATCATCGGGAATGGGGAAGGGTTTCTGCATGATGATGCGGCCCGTATCGATGTCATGATCTAAGAAGAAGGTGGTCACACCAGTCTTCGTCTCACCATTGATAACAGCCCAGTTGATGGGAGCAGCACCGCGGTATTGGGGCAGCAGGGCGGCATGAACATTGAAAGTGCCAAAACGCGGCATGTCCCACACTACCTTGGGCAACATGCGGAAGGCCACCACTACCTGCAGGTCAGCACCGTAACTGCGCAACTGCTCCACAAACTCCGGGTCTTTCATCTTCTCCGGCTGCAGGACGGGCAGCCCGTGCTCCAGCGCATAGCGCTTCACCTCCGACGGCTGCAAGGTATCCTGATGCCGTCCCACGGGTTTGTCGGGCTGAGTAACAACAGCCACCACGTTATATCCTCCTTCCACGAGTCGCTGTAGTGTTCCTACCGCAAACTCGGGGGTGCCCATAAACACGATTTTCAAATCCTCTTTCTTCATCATGCCTGCAAAGATACTACTTAAAATTGAAAAAAGAGAATCAGAGCGTGTCAAAATATAATGACACGCCCTGATTTCGTAAATAATCGAAGACTATCTCCGGTTTTTCCGGAATCCCTGAAACAACCGGAATCTGGTTACTTTATAATTTAATCCTCCAGAATACGAATCTGCTCGAAGTAATAGCCTTCAGATACTTTCATACCCTCTTTTACGGTTCCGTCCTTCACATCATAGATGTAGATGCAAGGCTGGTCGTTTTCAGTGTTCACACCAAAATACAGTTTACCTTCTTTCTTATCGAAAGCAGAACGCTGTGAGAAACGTCCACTGCTATAAGGAATCTCTGCACCATTGATAGCCATGCGGGTACGAGTTCTGCTATTCAGGTCAATAACACTGTAATAGTGGGCATAACTGTCAATGGCTGTTCCGAGAGCACTATCGTCGTGGCGTGAGTAGCAGAACACCTTGCCGTTGCCCATATACTGTACGGTGAGCAGTTTGCCGTCGCTGTTAGGAAATCCGTCGAATCCTTTATCGAAGTCGAATTTTCCCTTGCTGATACGCAAGAGTTTTCCCATTTCTCCAGCGTCAGAGTCATTGAATGCCACAAGATATAGGTTGTCGCTTTCATCGAAGAAAACGGTTTGCTGCAGAAGTTCTCCATATGCTGAACCTGCCATCTCGTTAGCTTCGCTATTGATGATATTCTGTTCCACAGCCATGGTCTGAGCGTTGATAACGCAAATGCGGAAATACTTTTCGTTCGTGGCTTTACGTCCTGATCCTTTCTTCTGATAATAGAAGTAGAACAGTTTGTTGTCACTCTCACGATAGGCCAGTATACCACTTGTGTTAAAACTTTCCCAGTCGTCAGTAAGACTCAGACTAAGGGTTCCCTCGTCGAGGATGGTCATATTGTCGGTGTTCAGCTTCGTCCAGATAATGGCGTTCTTATCACCGTTAGCAGCCATGATAACCAGCGTGTTGTCGTTGATCCAGGCATGTGTGTACTGGCGGCAGTTGTAGGTGTTGGTCTTGAACGGCTGAGCCTGAACCACCTTCATCTGGTTGTTGACGAACTGCAGTTTCACGAAGCGGTCGGCAGAAACGGGAACCTGATAATAGTATTTGCCCTTTACGATGGCTTCCATCGAGTAGTCGGCATTGATTTCCGCACCCACATTCTTGAAGTCTACCACACCGGTGCCCTCGAGCGAAGGAATGCTCTGCATGATGGTGGTCACGTCACGTCCCATACCACCTTGCTTGCCGACGGTTACAGTCAGGTCGAAATGGTAAGGGGTAACTTCCTCCACAGGATCGGTGACGGGATCGGTCTTGGGATCGTCGTCATCTGAACAAGCAGTAAAGCTCAGTGTTGTCATGAGCGCCAAAAGCGCCATCCAATAAAAATTCAGTTTTTTCATTTTTAGTTAGTTTTTATAAAGAATTGATTGTATAATTTCCATTTGTACTCTTCCACAAGGCGAGTCGTGCCGGTATTCTCTTACCTCTCACTTCTCACCTCTATTGTATCAGCACCCTGAACTTGGCGAAGATGGCCCTGCCGGGTTTCTGCAGCTTGTAGTTGTCGTAGAGAGTTTTGTCCAGCAGGTTGGTGCAGTCTAGCGAGATGTTGTAGCGGTCGCGATGCCACGAATAGGTGAGGGAAGCCCCCACATCGTTCTTCTCGGGAATGCGTGCCTTGGTGTCGAGTGCGCCGTAGCCCTCCCACGACAGGAAGAACCAGTGCACCCACTGATAGTCCATGCCCAGCACCAGGCGGTCGGTCTTTTCGAAGAGGTTGCGGAAGGTGTAGTGTACCTCTGTGGTGGCAAAGAGCCACGGACGGTTCGGCACATGGTTGTTGTAGGTGACCGAGGGCTTGCCGTCGTTCTTGAATTTCTGTCGGTCGCGGGCATCTTGCCAACTGATGTTGCCAACCACCTGCAGGCGCTGTTGCCAGTCGTAGCGCAACTCTGCCTCTGCTCCCTTGATGTGTACGGCCGGCACATTGGTATATTGCAGCGTTCCTTCCTTCTCTGATACGGTGGGTTGGATATAGTTGTCGACATAGCGCAGAAATCCGTTCACGTCGTAAGAGAGGGTGTGGTCGTCATTCTTCCATGTTCCGTAGATGCCTATGTTCACGTTGTTGCTGCTTTCAGGCTTGAGTGCCATGTTGGCATAGATGGTTGTTCCGTTGCCCAGCAACTCACGGGCTAGGGGCAGTCTGACACTATGCTCGAAACTGGCTTTCAGCGACAGAGGCTCGGCAAACTGGAACCGGCTGCCCACACCATATCCGAAATGATTGCTGGTGGAGGAGCCCATGACATCTCTCGACCCTGTGACCGACTGGATGTCGGTCTGTTCCACATACATGTGGTTCAGATAGTCTTTGACGAAGAACGAGTTGTACATTCTGTTGCCGAACAGCGACTGGTTGTAGGTGAGTCCGAAAATATGCTTCGACAGTACGTCGTTAGAGGGCTCGAAGGTGTTGTCCACCTCATCCCATCTCTTGTTGCCAGTCCGGTTGAGCGAATAACTGAAATTCAGCGAATGCATGTCGGCACCAGGCTCCTTGGTTTCCTGGGCTCCGCCAAACATATAGTTCAGGTCGCCCCGAATGAGGGTGAGTGGCCGCTTATAGTGTCTCATCGAACGGGCTCGCCCGTTGATTTCGTTACGCGAGCTGACGATGTAGTCGCCGTCCCAGTTGTATTTGCGGTAAGCGGTGTCGGTGGTGAGTGAGGCGTCCCAGGTGTGCGACAGGGCAAGGTTGGCGTGGAGGTTCTCCATCAGGAAATGGTGCTTGCGGTAGTGGGCCGAAATATTCCAGGCATCAGCCTCTCTGTCGGCCATACCGATCACCTTGCTCTGGAGGGTACCGGTCTGCAGGTCTTTCTTTGTCTTGGCATACGAGGCACTCACAAAGAAATCGTCGGCCCACCATTTGTCGGTCACACCCACTTCCAGCTGCCCGATGAGCGAGAAATAGTCGTCGTGGAAACGACGGCGGTTGGCATTGGTGTACTGGCGGCTCTCCTCGTCCCACACTTCTACGCCTTTCATCATGTAGTCGTTCTTCGAGTATTTCACTCCCAGGGTGGGCCTTATGGTGAGTCCGTTGGCAAAGATATACTGGCTGTTGAGATCGGCCTGATGCGTATGGAACGATCCGAAGCCGTAGCTGACGTCAAGATAGTTTGCCTTCTTGCGGCTGGTGACGATGTTCACGGCGCCACCCAGCGCGTCGCTTCCCAGCCATGTGGGCACTACACCTTTATAGATCTCTATGTGGTCGATCAGGTTGATGGGCAGATTGGCCAGCGACACGTTGCTTCCTTTGGTGTCCAAGGGAACACCGTCGAGGAAGTAGCGCACCGAGTTACCCGACATGCCGTTGATGCTCAGGTCGAAGTCGGAGCCCACGCCGCCTTCCTCGCGCACCTTCACACCGGCAGTCTTGTCGACCAGGCTGTTGAGGTTGGTCAGCGAGTTGACCATCGAGCGCACGTCAATGGCATTCACCGACAAGGCTCCCTCGCGCAGCTTCTGTGTCTTGCTCTTGCCGACAACGGTAACGTTTTTCAGCTCTACCGAGTCTTTGATGTTCTTCTGAGCCAAAGCAAAGCCACAATGCATGAGGAGCACTGTGATGACGCAAACTAGATTTCTCATGAATGTTCTTTTTTCTGCGCCGTCCTAATTCCCGAAGACGGAGTTTGTTTTGTTATGCGAAACCGGCAGGTCTTCTGACTTTGCCCAATTATCAGCACCTTCCCGTCAGATGGACAGTGGCTTTTTCGCTGATAACAGAATGAGCTTACAGCAGCGGGTTCTGTTCAGGATTTTCACCTGATTCCCTTTTCATCTCCCTCCATTATTGTCAGGAGAACCAAATTTCAGTGTGCAAAATTATACCTTTTATATCAATTGACCAAATTTTTGGCCTCTTTTTTGCGGATTTGTCCCGCAGCGCCTTCTCGCTTACCCACAAAAGGCGGCAGAGCGGCAGAGCCAGGTTATGTCCATTCTGGCCATGATTTTCGTCGCGACTCGGCCAAATAGATGCAAGCATCATTGGCGCTCGCTGCTCCGAAAATTCAAAGTTCAAACCTTCAAGCTGGAGTAACAAGCATGAAAGCATATCATACCTCTCAGTTATCAACTCTCAGTTCTCAGCTATCTAGTTGCCCACAGATTTTCACAGATTTCAAAGATTTATTTAAGTGAAAAGAGAGAAAGTGGAAGTCCTTTAGCGCGAGAAAGGTTCAAGAGGCGGAGTATTGTCTACACTCCTACACTCCTACACTCCCACACTCCTAAAAACTTCTCCCTTCTCACTTCTCACTTGTCACTTGAAAAAACTCCTACACTCCTATAAAAAATTCCCTTCTCACTTAGAAAAGCTTCTCCCTTTCTTCACGATCCATTCCTGCACTTCGTTCATCTCGCCCAGCCCCTCGGCGCGTACCGTCACTTGGTAGCCTTCTTTCTCCAGTGCTTCGCGCCAGTCACCTTGGATGTCCTCCACGGCATGGTTGCCGGCGATATAGAGTAGGGGAGAGAGGATCACGCGCTTGGCTTTTTTCTGTTTCAGCAGTTTCATCACACTCTCCAGACTGGGATAGCCCTCGATGGTAGCTATGTGATAGTTACTGTAGCCTTTGTCCTGCAGCGCATAGTCAAGCATTGTGTACATGGCATTTGCCGGACCTGGTGTGCCGTGTCCCACCAATACCACCTGCTCGTTTTTCTTTGCCGCTATATGATTCACCAGGATATCTGCCAGCTGCTGACAGTCGTCGGCACTCCAAAGCAACGGTTTGTTCACTTGGATGTCATTAAAGAGAAACCGCACCTTGTCGGCCTCCTTCTCTATCAGTTCCTGCATCACACCCGGCAGCAAGTGGGTGCTCTGGATAGTGACATCGGTGAAGCCTTTGCCATAAAGCTGGCGCAGTGCCTCGCGGATGCTGTGTTTCTCAATGCCCCGTTTCTTGAGCGAGGCAATGACCATCTTCGACGAGTAGGCTTCCATTACCTCACACTGGGGCATGGCAGCTTTCACCTTCTGGTTGATCACGTCAATGGTTTTCTCACGGCTCTGGTCGTTGTTGGTGCCATAGTGAACCATCAGCACCGCCCGCTTCTGTGTGGCATCCTTTTGTGCGCTGGCCGAAAGCGACAGCAATCCCACCAGCAACATGATAATCATTCTCATATACATATTTATATTGTTTGGACTGCAAAATTACAAAAAACTTCGCAGCCCTACAATACCTACTAATAATTATTTCAGCGTTCACAAGCTGACATTCTTTGCTAAAACTTGATTAAAACAACATAGTTCATTTTCAATTGCCTTTGGCGATGATTGTCACGAAAGGCTACGGGTAGGCGAGTGAAGCGAGGGAATCTCGGTCAATCAAGCAAACTTGTTGACGCTCGCTGCTCCAAATTATGTCCTATCAGGCCATGATTTTTTTTCGCGACTCGGCCAAATTGATGCGAGCATCTTTGGCGCTCGCTGCTCCAAAAATTCAAAGTTCAAATGCGCTGAAGCGCGTTCAAGGTTCAAAGTTCAAAGCCCCCTCCATCTCCCCCAGGGGGGAGAGCTGAGTTACCTCTCAAGCCGGCAGGCTAATTATGCATTATGAATTATGCATTATTATTGTATGTTGTTTGAGTTGTTAAAGTTGTTTTTATCACAACTAATATTTTGTTTTTGACGACAACAAGGACAACTATAACAACTTATCGGTCAAAGACCGATTTAGATCTGTGTCATCTGTGTGATCTGTGTGAACATTTGAAACAAATTGCCAGAAATGGCCAAAAATATTCATAAATACTTTTACTCAAGCTGGCAGGTCTCTCCCCTCGGGGGAGTTGGTGGGGGGCTTTAAGCTGGAGTGGTAATCACACTTATCACTTCTCACTTGTCACTTCTCACCTGGAAAAGCTCCTACACTCCTAAATACTTGTTACTTAGAGAAAGCCCCTCCCCTATAGGGGAGGATGGGTAGGGTCTTCAATCTTCAACGTCCCGAATAACTGGTTGAGGCTTTGGCTGTGGTTGAGGTACTGCCTAGTGTCACCGTGTAGGTGCTCCCCGAGGTCATTCCTGCACAGCTGATGAGCACGCTTTTCCGGGAGTTTCCGCCACCAGGACCAAAACCTCCCGAGCTGCTCGATGTGTAGCCGCTGGGCACGGTAAACGAGACAAGGGTAGTAGAGCCGCTTTTCACGCTCACCGTATTGTTGGCACTCACACTGCCCGAGGCGCTCACTACGCACTGCGAACCGCTGGTCGATGTTACACTGTTGTTGTTGGCGGCAATAGCTAGCACATTCCCGCCCGTAATATATAAGTGGTAGCCTTCTGCCGCATCCAGTCCGCACTCAGCCCCCTGAGCACCGCAGGCGATGATGGTGCCGCCACTGATATACATGTTGGCATTCGCGTCAATGGCGTCGTTGTTCTTGGCCACAACGGTGATAGTGCCGCCTTTCAGGTACATGGCCCTGGCCGAGTTGATGCCGTCGTCCTGACTGTTCACAGTCACTGTTCCTCCGCTGATGGTCAGCGTGTTTTTGCTCTCAATGCCCTCACCATTATTGCCAGTGGTGGTTACATTGACGGTACCGCCAGTAATCTGCAGGTCACCGCTGTAAGTGGTGTTGTTGCCGTTCTCGGTCTTCGTGCCGGCTTTGATACCCTTGGGCGATGAGTAGTAGCTGCTGCTGATACGGTCGGTGTCACCCGTATAGTTGGTGTTCTCTGTCGTTCCGTTGTTGTAATACAGACCGCCCGTCGTCTTCACGGTCACCGTTCCGTCGCTGATGATCAGCGTGTCATCACACTTGATGCCCTTGCCTCCAGAGCCGGTGCTCGTCAGGTTCAGTTCACCGCCACTGATGCTGATGCTTCCGTCAGCACTCATGCAGGCAGCGGCCTTGGTCTCTTGGTCGGTGCTGTCCCATTCGCCACTGCCCGAGGTGGTCACGGTAATGCTTCCGCCACTGATTTGCATGTCACCCTCGCACTTGATGCCTTTGGCGGCGGTGGCTGTCACGTCGATGGTCAGCGTTCCACCTGCGATATAGATGTTTCCGGAGTCCTCGTCCTCGTGGTCAGTCGTTTCACCGGTGCTCTCCGTACCCTCCAGATCACATTGTATGCCGTCGTCACTCGTGCCACTAATGCTCACCTTGCCACTCTCCATCGCGAAGAACTGTGCACAGTTGATGCCGTCGCCGGCGGCCGATTTCACGTTGATCGTGGCGTTCTTCACTGTGATATATTCACCGGCCTTGATGGCATGCTTCACGTTGCCGTAGACATTCAGCGTACCTTTCTGCTTGAACTCCGCATGTCCCTTCACGTACAAGCAACCTTTCTGGCTACCGCTGGCGGCATCGGTCAGGGTGTTCGTTGTCCCTTCCACCACTTTTATATTGATGCGCTTGCCGTTCTGTATGTGGATGGCTGCCCCCGAGCTGACGGGAGTGCTGTTGGTCAGCGTCAGTCCGTTCAGTTCCAGTGTTGCCTTATACGAGCCCGACATGTAAAACTCTCCGTCTGTCGAGGTTCCCGACAACTTGTAAGTGATCTCTTGTGCCAGGTCGGTGCTCTGCTCGATGTTCACATGGGCGCCGCTCACCGACGCCGTGATATACTGGGCCACATTTCCAGCTACTGTTACCGCTGCCGATGTTCCACTATAGACGACCCCCACCTGATTGTCGGTGACCGTAGTGTCGTCGATATACATCTTGGTGATATCACCAAGGGTGAAAGCCTTGTTCAGAATGGTCAGCGTCGTACCGTCGGCATAGGTCATCTCACCGGCCTGCTCGGCAGGAAACTGATAGGTCACACTACCTACCACCACATTCAATGTCTGTGCCTGTACTGCTATCGCCAGCAACAGACTTATTATCAACGGAATAACCTTTTTCATTTTATGACGACTTTAATGGTTCTGCTCTTACTCTTCAATACATAGATGCCACTCTTCAGGGCCGCACGCGCCTTGGCTGCGTTGTCAAAAGTTCCCACCAAGATACCAGTCACCGAGAAAGCTTCCACAGGCTCATCCGTCTGGGCCGCAGTCTGCTCGATGCCAGTCGACGAGGTTTTAAAATACATCTTCGCCAGGTCGCTGAGTGTCAGCTGCTGGCTGCCATCATTGTTCGTCAGCACTAGCTTGCCATTACTGACCGTCATGGTCAGCGACGAGACCGCCACCTCAGTGGTTGTCCCGTCAGTCGCTTGGAATACCAGATAAGGGTATTGATAGTCATCTGCAGTTGCTGTCAGCCATCCTGCCATGATCATGATCATCAGAAACACAATCTTTTTCATATCTTTTGCCTTTTATTTTGTTTGTAATGTCACAAAAGTACATGTTTTATTTTCAATTTGAAAAACATTTCAATGAAAGTCTTGTTTCTTTCAATTAACTCAGCCTATAAAATAGCACAAATCTATATACATATAAGTGATGACGATAAGTTGTTCCAGTTTTAAGAGTTAACACTAATTCTCACCAATTATCCAAAATTACCAAAAAGAATTTGTCAATAATTTTTGGTCATTTATCACAATTTGTGTTTAAATTTAAAAACAACTTAAACAACAATTATAAGCCAAAAATTGTTTCCCAGATTTCCCGCGTTAGCGGCAACTCATAGATTTCTACGAAGTATGTATTAAAGCCCTACGGGCAGAAATCTCAGAATAACAGCCTTCGGCTGGAAATCTTGGAGCAGCGAGTACAGAGCGAAGTTTACTTCAGCTATGTCGAGTCGTGACAAGATTCTCTTTTAGAAAATCATAGAAGTATCATTTAATAGATTTCCCGCTTTGCGGTAACTCCCAGATTTCTACGAAGTATTAATATTTCACGCGCTTCAGCGCATTTGAACTTTGAACTAGCAGCTCCGCTGCGTTTGAACCTGGAACTGCAGCTCTGCTGCCTTCTGTGGACAACTAGATAGCTGAGAACTGAGAGTTGATAACTGAGAGGTATGATATGCTTTCATGCTTGTTACTCCAGCTTGAAGGTTTGAACTTTGAATTTTCGGAGCAGTGAGCACAGAGCGAAGTTTACTTCAGCTTTGTCGAGTCGCGACGAAAATCATGGCCTGAAAGGACATAACTTTGAACCTGCGGCTTCTCCGCCTCTGTGGGAAAACCTACTCAGTCCGTTAGGCTTTGAACTTTGAATTTTCGGAGCAGTGAGCGTCAAAGATGCTCGCATCAATTTGGCCGAGTCGCGACGAAAATCATGGCCAGAATGGACATAACCTGGAACTGCAGCTCTGCTGCCTTCTGTGGGCAACCTTGAACTTTGAACCTTGAACCAGCAGCTCCGCTGCGTTTTTTTCCAGCGGCTCTGCCGCGTTTCTGTCTTCGCTACCTATTCCGCGCTCATGTCTGCCACCATCTGCCTGTACTGGGCATACATCCTTGTTCTGGAGATATATCCTATCAGGTGGTTCTCCATGTCCACCACCGGCAGCATGTTCACATGCGTCTCTTCGAAGCGCTGCATCACATCCTCCATGGGGTCGTTCATGCCCAGCGTCACCGGTGGCGGCGTCATCAGCTGAGCCACCGTGAAATGGTTATACAGCTCCGTGCGGAACATCAGATGCCGGATATTGTTCACGTTCACCTCGCCCAACAGGTCACCGCCCTCCGTTAGTACGGGCAGGATGTTCGAGTTACTGCGGCTGATGGCATGCGTCAGCTGGCCCAGTGTCATATCCTGCGGCACGGCCGTGTAGTTCTTGTCAATCACGCTGTCCAGGCTCATCAGTGTCAGCACGGCACGGTCGGTATGGTGGGTGATAAGCTTTCCCTCGCGGGCCAGCCGCATGCCGTAGATGCTGTGCGGTTCGAAGATGATGATCACCAGATAGGCACACACGCTGACAATCATCAGCGGGATGAACAGCCCGTAGCCGCCCGTAATCTCGGCAATGAGGAAGATACCCGTCAGGGGCGCATGCATCACGCCCGCCATCACACCCGCCATGCCCAGCAGCGTGAAGTTCTTCTCGGGGATATAGACACCAATCTGGTGGATGTTCCATACCCGCGCAAACAAGAAACCGCTGAAGGCACCGATGAACAGCGAGGGTGCAAACGTACCGCCGCAGCCGCCACCGCCATTGGTCGCCGAGGTGGCAAAGACCTTCGTCAGCAGCACCAGTCCTAGGTATACCAGCAGCCACTCACCATGACCATAGAACAACGAGTTGTTCAGGATGGTGTTCCAGTCGGCCTCAGTCTTTCCGTTCAGCAGGATATTGATACTGTTGTAGCCTTCACCGTAGAGGGATGGGAAGAGGAAGATGAGCAGGCTCAGTACCGTACCGCCCAGGATCAGCTTCGCGTACGGCTTGTCCTTCAGCTTCGCAAACACATTCTCGCAGGCCGTCATCATACGGATGAAATACAGACTCACCAGTCCGCAGAAGACACCCAGCAGGATGCTCGCCGGCACCCGCTCCACCAGCCACTCGCTGTCGAGCGTGAAGTGGAACAAGGCATTGCTGCCCAGGAACAGATAGGCAAACACTGTGGCTGTCACACTCGCAATCAAGATGGGCAGCAGCGATGCCATCGTCAGGTCGATCATCAGCACCTCGAGGGTGAACACCAGTCCGGCAATAGGGGCCTTGAAGATACCGGCGATGGCAGCGGCGGCACCACAGCCCATCAGCAGCATCAGCTGTTTACTGTCGAGGTTGAACTTCTGTCCGATGTTCGAGCCGATGGCCGAGCCAGTCAGTACGATAGGCGCCTCGGCACCCACCGAACCACCGAAGCCGATGGTGATGGCCGACGCGATGACCGACGACCAGCAGTTATGACCTTTCAGCCGTGACCGCTTGCTCGAGATAGCATATAGAATCCTGGTGATACCATGCGAGATGTTGTCTTTCACCACATAGCGCACGAACAACGAGGTGAGATAGATACCGATGACGGGGTAGATAAGGTACAGCCAGTTGAACGACGTGTAGTCGAACCCCGTGGTCAGCAGCACCTGAATCTCCTTGATGATCCAGTGCAACACGTAGGCCGCCACCGCTGCCAGCAGTCCGATGACCAGTGCCAGCAGGTTGGTAAACACCTTATCCGATATGTATGATGGTTTCTGCATTTTTTTCTTCTTCTTCCCCACAGATTTCCACAGATTCACACAGATTTTATTTTACTCAAACTTGAAAGCATATCATACCTCTCAGTTCTCATCTGTCTGTTGCCCACAGATTTTCACAGATTTTTTATTAAATTGTTTTCTAATATCTATTATCTGGGATTGTGGACTATGTTTTATTAACTGTTTACTCCTTAATTTATTATACATTTGGAGGATTAATTCCTGAATCTTTCATATTTTAATGATGATTCACCGAAATTAATGAGTAATCCTATATGGTAATCTGTGGCATTTAAATAGTTGATAAGCTGCGAACGATGCACCGGCATGATACTGTCAACAGCTTTGAGTTCAACGATGATAGAATCAAAACAGACAAAATCAGCCACATAATGGTGCTTCAACGGCTTCCCTTTATACGAAATGTCTATTGTTTTTTCTCTTTCAAATGGAATCATTCTTTCTTGAAACTCTATTTCCAGAGCGTCACCATAAACACCTTCCAGGAAACCATGGCCTAATGCTCGATGAACTGCCATGGCAGCACCGATAATCTGATAGGTCATTTCCCGATGATCCTTTTCTTGTTCTTCCTGCTTTTTTAGCAAATTGTATTCCATCCTATACTATTAACAATGTGAGAACCTGTTTGTATCACTCTTGTAAGTCACGGAATTCCCGATAATTAATTTTGTGTATATCTGTGAAAATCTGTGGGCCACAAACAACTGATAGCTGAGAAGTGATAGCTGAGAGTTATGATATGCTCGCAATCTCCAATCTTCGATTTTTAATCTTTGAAATCCATGAAAATCTGTGGGCCACAAACGACTGATAGCTGAGAGTTGATAACTGAGAGTTATGATATGCTCGCAATCTCCAATCTTCGATTATTAATCTTTGAAATCTGTGAAAATCTGTGGGCAACAATACTGCATCATTAGACCTGCCATTTTGAGTCACAAATAATCGGTGTAAATCTGTGAAAATCTGTGGGCAACACTCCCTAGTTCCTGATAATCTTCACTTCGCCGTTCTGCGATAGTTTGATGATGCTCGATGGCGTATGGGGCTTATGCTCCTGGCGGCGTGTCCAGCACACGTAGTCGGCAGCCTCCAGCAGTTCCGGGGCGATGTCGCGGTAGTTCTGTGCAGGCGGCTCACCACTGATGTTCACGCTGGTGCTCACGATAGGTTTTTGGAAACGGTAGCAGAGCTCTTTCGAGAACGCCTCGTGGGTGATACGCATGGCGATGGTGCCATCCTCGGCAATCAGGTTCGGCGCCAGGTTCACGGCCCCTTCCAGGATCACCGTAGTTGGTTTCGTCGCCAGTTCCATGATGTCCCATGCCACGTCGGGCACGTTCCTCACATAACGCTGCAGACGACCCTCCGAGTCCACCAGACAGATGAGCGCCTTCGAGTCGTCCCGTTGTTTCATCTTGTATACTTTCGCCACGGCCTCGGCATTCGTGGCATCACACCCGATGCCCCACACCGTGTCAGTAGGGTAGAGGATGACGCCTCCTTGGCGCATCACCCTTACCGCATTTTCTATATCTTCATTTTGAGTCATATTTCTTTGAACTTTGAACTTTGAACCTGGAACTTTGAACTTTGAACTTTGAACTATATTAGGAGTGTAGGAGTGTGGGAGTATAGGAGTGTAGACAATACCCCGCCTCTTGCACCTTTCACGCTAAAGGACTTCCACTTTATCTCTTTTCACTTAGATAAATCTGAGTAAATCTGCGCGAATCTGTGGGCAACCTTGAACGCGCGGTAGCGCATTTGAACCTTGAACCAGCAGCTCCGCTGCGTTTGAACCTTGAACTTGCAGCTTGCTGCCTTCTGTGGGCAACAGACAGCTGAGAACTGAGAGTTGAGAACTGAGAGGTATGATATGCTTTCATGCTTGTTACTCCAGCTTGAAGGTTTGAACTTTGAATTTTCGGAGCAGTGAGCACAGAGCGAAGTTTACTTCAGCTTTGTCGAGTCGCGACGAAAATCATGGCCTGAAAGGACATAACTTTGAACCTGCGGCTTCTCCGCCTCTGTGGGAAAACCTACTCAGTCCGTTAGGCTTTGAACCTTGAACTTTGAACCTTGAATTTTCGGAGCAGCGAGCGCCAATGATGCTTGCATCTATTTGGCCGAGTCGCGACGAAAATCATGGCCAGAATGGACATAACCTGGCTCTGCAGCTCCGCTGCCTTCTGTGGGAAAACCTACTCAGTCCGTTAGGCTTTGAACCTTGAACTTTGAACCTGGAACTGCGGCAAAGCCGCCTTCTGTGGGCAACTCCTAACTTCAATAGCTCCATCTGGCCACGGCCCCCTCGAACTCATCGTTCACGATATCGTCGATGGTGGTACCGGCCAGTCGTGCAGCCACTCTCATCGCCCTGGAGCTTTTCACTTTGGTAGCATACATACGCATACCCATTTTGAAGATGGTGGCATAGTGTTTCGGTTCGGCCGTGCTATACACCTCACACAGCTTCGCCGTTCGTCTGAAGCCGTCGCGCACCATACTATGTAATTGTCGTTCTATTGCATTCATATTTTTCTTTGAAAAATTTACATTAGGCTGCAAAGATACAACATTTTTTTGTAATCCCCACAATTCTCCGAGAAGAATTGAGAATTGAAGCTGAGAACTGAGAGGTAAAGCCCCCTTTCGGCTCCCCCGAGGGGGAGAGACCTGCCGGTTTGAGTCAAAGAATTTGTGAATAATTTTGTTCAATTCGTGCCAATTTGTGTTAATAGTTCACACAGATCTCACAGAACTCACAGATCAGAATCGGTCACTGACCGATACGTTGTTCATGTTGATAATGTTGTCTTAATGAAAAATCTGAGTGAATCTGTGAAAATCTGTGGGCAACCTACTCAATACTCATTTTTTTTATTACCTTTGCCCCCAAAAAGCAGAAGATATGAAAATAGCAGTAGCAGGAACCGGATACGTAGGCCTTTCTATCGCCACGTTACTCGCACAACATAACGATGTCACCGCCGTCGATGTCATCCCCGAAAAGGTGGAACTCATCAGCCAACGCCGTTCGCCCATCCAGGACGAGTATATCGAGAAGTACCTTGCCGAGAAGCCATTGCGTCTCACCGCCACCCTCGACGGTGCCGCCGCCTACCGTGATGCCGACTTTGTGGTCATTGCCGCCCCGACGAACTACGATCCCGTGAAGAACTTCTTCGACACCCATCATATCGAGGATGTCATCGACCTCGTCCTCTCCGTCAATCCCTCGGCCGTGATGGTCATCAAGAGCACCATCCCCGTGGGCTATTGCCGTTCCCTCTATGTGCGTTATGCCGACCGAGGCGTCAAGGAGTTCAATCTCCTTTTCTCTCCCGAGTTCCTGCGTGAGAGTAAAGCCCTTTACGACAATCTTTACCCCTCCCGGATTATCGTAGGTTATCCCAAGCTCATCAGCCAGTTCCCCGAAGAGAATGAGGCCATCCGTAAGGTCACCGATGTAGCAATGCTCGAGGAGAAAGCCCACCAGTTTGCCGCCCTCCTCGTCGAAGGCGCCATCGGTCCCAGCAAAGATGCGGTCAATCCTCAACCCTCCAGTCCTCTCCCCTCGGGGAGTCGGAGGGGGCTTTCATCCTCCAAAGGTATTCCCACCCTTTTCATGGGCATGAAAGAGGCTGAGGCTGTGAAGCTCTTCGCCAACACCTACCTGGCCTTGCGCGTGAGTTACTTCAACGAACTCGACACCTATGCAGAAGTGAAAGGTCTTGACTCCCAAGCTATTATCCAAGGCATCGGCCTTGACCCCCGTATCGGCACCCATTATAACAACCCGTCGTTCGGCTATGGCGGCTACTGTCTGCCAAAAGACACCAAACAGCTCCTGGCCAACTACGAGCACGTACCTCAGCAGATGATGACCGCCATCGTCGAAAGCAACCGCACTCGCAAGGATTTCATTGCCGACCAAGTGCTGAAGAAAGCCGGCTACTACGACTACACCACCAACAACCAATACGACAGCGCCTTCACCCGCCTGTCTGGCGAGTGGGGTTCTGAGAAGAAAGAGAGAGACTCTTCTCAATCTCAAATCCTACCACCCACCATCGGCGTGTTCCGTCTCACCATGAAGGCCAACTCCGACAATTTCCGTCAGAGTAGCATCCAGGGTGTGATGAAGCGCATCAAGGCCAAGGGTGCGGTGGTCATCATCTACGAACCTACCCTCCCCGACGGCACCATGTTCTTCGGCAGCCGTGTCGTCAACGACCTGGCCGAGTTCAAGCGTCAGAGCAATGCCATCATCGCCAACCGCTACGACCCCGTCCTCGACGATGTGGAAGACAAGGTCTACACCCGCGACCTCTTCCGTCGCGACTAGAAGCTTTGGCAGTTCAAGGTTCAAAGCGCTTCGCGCGTTCAAAGTTCAAAGGGCAAATATACTTCGTAGAAATCTAAGAGTTACCGCTACGCGGGAAATCTTTTAAAGCTATCTTTCTGGGATTTCCAGCCTGAGGCTGTCATTTCTGAGATTTCTGCCCGTAAGGGCTTATAACTTTGAACCATCAGATGTTGAGCATTGAACTTTAAACCTTAAACTAGCAACTCCGTTGCCATTCACCCACAGCTTTGCTGCGTCTTGAACCTTGAACTAGCAGCTCTGCTGCGCTTTGAACTAGCTGCTTTGCTGCGCTTTGAACTTTGAATTTTTGGAGCAGCGAGCGCCAAAGATGCTCGCATCAATTTGGCCGAGTCGCGAAAAAAATCATGGCCTGATAGGACATAATTCGGAGCAGCGAGCGCCAATGATGCTTGCATCTATTTGGCCGAGATTCCCTCGCTTCACTCGCCTACCCGTAGCCTTTCGCGACGAAAATCATGGCCAGAATGGACATAACCTGGTTCTGCCGCTCTGCTGCCTTCTGTGGGCAACACTAGAAGCACGAATCTCATTTTTTCCCCATATTTGTCTTTTATTTTTAAATAAATGTGTATCTTTGCAACGTTAAAAAGCCCATTGGTTCTATATCTGCGGGACCTGAAACTCCCTAAAGCGGTGCAAATCAGAAGGGTACATCACATTGCCTGTCTCTTTCACTATGTGAAAAGGACAGAGAAAAAGTGTGTACCTATTCTTCATGCACCTAAAATTTAGTTCACACAGATCTCACAGAACTCACAGATCAGAATCGGTCTCGACCGATAAGTTGTTATAGTTTTAAGAGTTAACACTAATTCCCGCTAATTACGCACAAATTACCAAAAAAGTATTTGTGAATAATTTTTGGCCATTTCTTACAATTTGTGTTCAATAAAAACAACTTAAACAACTCAAACAACATTTGTGAGTCAATGATCGTTTCCCAGATTTCCCGCGTTAGCGGCAACTCATAGATTTCTACGAAGTATGTATTTAATATGTCTGTGTAAATCTGTGAAAATCTGTGGGCAACTAGACCGATAAGTTGTTCTAGTTTTAAGAGTTAACACTAATTCCCGCTAATTATTCAAAATTACAAAAAAATGAATTTGTGAATAATTTTTGGCCATTTCTGCCAATTTGTGTTAAATATAAAAACAACTTAAACAACATCAACAACATACAACGGCCAAATGACCTTTTTCATGAGGTAAAGAAAAATGATGTGTCTGCTTTAGTGGAGAAAGTTTCATTTTTGATGTCTTCTATTACTTAAAGATTACCATTAGGTATAGCAAACGAATAAGATTAAACAGGCACTTGTTTGTGCATACCATTGTGACACGTACCTGTCCCTTGTTGATGTAATAAAGAGAAACGATTGTGAAACAAGAAGATATACATGCGCTTTTTAAGAGCTTTGAGGATGCGGTCTGCATGATTTGCGAGACTGAGTGCTGGAGCGGACGCGACTTGCAAAAGTTACTGGGCTACAGCCTTTGGCAGAACTTTTGCAAAGTGATTGAAAAGGCCAAGGCGGCCTGCGAAAACGTTGGGCAGCCGGTGACGGATCATTTTATTGACGTCAATAAGATGATAGTTGCCGGTAAGGGTGCTCAGCGCGAGGTGGAAGATGTCATGCTCACCCGCTATGCGTGCTACTTGGTGGCGCAGAATGGCGATCCGCGCAAACCGCAAATAGCCTTTGCACAGACGTATTTTGCTGTGCAGACGCGCCGAGCTGAGCTTGTGGCGCAGCGGCTGCTGGAGGTCGAGCGCGTGAAGGCACGTGCCAAGCTCCAAGAGACAGAGAAGAAACTCTCGGGCATACTGTACGAGCGTGGCGTGAACGATCAGACGTTTGCTGTCATACGCTCGAAGGGCGACCAAGCGTTGTTCCGCCTGAGCACCAATATGATGAAGAAGCGTATGGGTATGCCGCAGACGCGTCCGCTGGCAGACTTCCTGCCAACCATCAGCATCAAAGCCAAGGACTTTGCGGCTGAGATGACTAGCGTCAACGTGCAGGCGAAGGACCTGCAGAGCGAGGCGAGTATCACCCGCGAGCATGTTGAGAATAATGCCGCCGTGCGCAAGATGCTCACAGAGCGTGGCATCATCCCCGAAAACCTGCCCGCCGCAGAGGATGTGAAGAAGGTGGAGCGTCGCCTCGCCAGCGAAGAAAAGAAACTCCTAAAGAACAAGGACCGATAAGTTGTTATCGTTTTAAGAGTTAACACTAATTCCCGCTAATTACGCACAAATTACTAAAAAATGAATTTGTGAATAATTTTGTTCAATTCGTGCCAATTTGTGTTCAATAAAAACAATTCAAACAACAATTATAAGCCAATAATTGTTTCCCAGATTTCCCGCGTTAGCGGCAACTCATAGATTTCTACGAAGTATTAATATTTCACGCGCTTCAGCGCCTTCCACCTTCCACTTGCAACTCGAAACTAGGAACATAAAATATTAATCCGTGCAAATCTGTGAAAATCTGTGGGCAACACTCAATCCTCAATCTTCAATTCTCAATTTATAAAATCCGCGTAAATCTGTGAAAATCTGTGGGCAAACCTGGAACTGCGGCAAAGCCGCCTTCTGTGGGCAAACCAACTTCATGAAAATTACGGTACTTAAGCCATCGAAAGGCAAGGTGACCACCACGTGGCTCACGCCAGCGGAAGTGGTGGACCTCCTGCGGAGCGACCGATACAGCAAGGAGATCGGCGAGTACCGTGAGGTATATCCCATGATGAAAGAAGAAAAGATGGAACTGCCCCGCGTGAACAGCCAGCTGCCGGCACTCTGCTTCGGTGCCGAACTCGAGCGTACCGGCGGCAACGACTATACAGGCCCAAACACCTTCCATCCCGTCATAGCCCAAGAGAACCGGCTGCTGCTGATAGAGGTGAGCAACATGAAAGACTATCGTGAGGCCACACGCCTCAGGAACATAGCCGCAGAGCTGCCCCTCACCTACATGGCCTTCATCGGATATGACGACCGCTCATTGAAAGTCATCGTCAGGTTCGAAGCCTCCGGCTACGACCATTCCGACGACGCCACCCGCGATGCGTTCCGCAATGTCAGACAGTTCTACTCCGCCCAGTTGGGCGTCACCCCCGACATCACCGACCCGTCGCCCCTGCAACTGTGCACGTTGAGCTTCGATCCAGAGGCCTACTACAACGAGAATGCCACACCCTTCTACCTGACCTCACGAAATCCCTATTCGCCGAAGACACAGACCCTTGGCGACAACCGCCAGGAAACAGCCCCGCAGACCAGTCACAACAGCCAGCTGCTCCCCGGCCGCAACCAGGAACAGACCGAACGGATGGTCTTCCAGTTCTGCCTGGAAAAAGCACTCGACAAGCATTTCTTTGCCGAGGACGGCGAGGACGCCGAGCGCATACTTAGCTCTTTGGCCGTCTATTGTCGCGAGAGCGACATCCCACTGGCCAATGCCATCCGCAAGACCAGCTATCGCCCCGACCTGTGCACCGATATGGACCTCGTGAAACGAATCTTCACCAGCACCTATAAACGGTTGGCAAAACGAAAGGGCGACCCCATGCGGCATGTCAACCAGAACAGTCTGCTGATGTGGCAGACCCGCTACTTCATGGACACCTACTACGACCTGCGCATGAACGTGCTCACCCGCCGGCCAGAGTTCCGCAGGAAAGACGTCCCCGGCGCCCCTTTCCGCACGTTGGAGAAGGAAGACCAGAACTCGATGACCATTCATGCACTCACGGCAGGCCTGAAATCATGGGACCGCGACCTGGCACGCTATATCAACTCCCGCGAGATAGCCCAATACAATCCCATCGAAGACTATCTGCTGAATCTGCCGAAGTGGGACGGCACCGACCGCGTAGACCCGCTAGCCGGGCGAGTCCCCACCGACACGCCCAACTGGACACCGTTCTTCCACACCTGGCTGCTGGGCATGGTAGCCTGCTGGATGGGCCGCGACCGCGACCACGGCAACGCCCTGGTGCCCCTTCTGACGGGCCGGCAAGGCACCGGCAAGACCAGTTTCTGCCGTATCCTGCTGCCCAGGGAGCTGCGCCCCTTCTATGCCGAAAACCTGAACCTGAAGAGCGACACCACCATCGCCCTCGCCATGTCGGGCCGCGCCCTCATCAATATCGACGAGTTCGACAAGTTCACGCGCTCGCAGCATCCCCTGCTGAAGTTCCTCATCTCGCAGAACGATATCGACATGCGCCTTCCCTTTGCCGCCCATCTGGAGATGCGCCGCCGCTTCGCCTCCTTCGTAGCCACCACCAATAGCGACCGGCCACTCGTCGACGCCACCGGCTCCCGCCGCTATCTCTGTGTCAACGTCACCGACACCATCGACTTCTCCACGCCCATCGATTATCCCCAGCTCTACGCCCAGCTGCTGGCAGAGCTCCAGGACGGCCATCCCTTCTGGCTCAACGACGAGCAGACGGCACAGCTGATGGAGCAGAACGAGCGCTTCCGCCAGATCAGCGGCATACAGCAGATGCTCACCGCCCTCATCGATCCCACCCCTGGCGAAGGCCAGTGGATGACGCTCACCGAAATGCTCAGTCACCTCCAGCAACGCTTCCCGAAGTACAAGCCCACGGGCAATGTTTTCCGAGAGATGGGCCGCAGCCTGAAGGCGATGCACATCGAAACCAAACATACCAATTCCGGCAATTTATATAAGGTGAAGTTCACCGAAACGGATGCCCAATAAGGAGTTTAAAACCACTTTCACACCTTCACTTTTGTGCAATACGCTCACAACCAACAGATTGCAAGTGAAACTGCACTTTCACTCCACTTTCACACCCATTCATCACGTTAAGAGTTGCATCCAGCCATCTATTAAGTTCCAATCGATGCCTTATTACGGTGTAATCAGGCATTAATGAAGGTGCAATCAGGCATTAATGAAGGTGTAATTAGGCATCAGTTAGAGTGTAAGTAGTCATCAATGAAGTTGTAAGAGTTCATCAATTGTTCAGGCAACAATCATCCTAACCCCCTCACCCATCATCTATCCCTCTGCCAAAAAGTGAAAGAGAAGTGAAACAGCACTTTCACTGTCAATCGCCAGACTCCCAACAACTTACGAGCAGTGATACTGGTGAAACTGAAAACAGTTGTTTGAAGAGGTAATCATGGCCAGAATGGACATGTCCTTGAACCAGCAGCTTTGCTGCGTTTGAACCTGGAACTTGGAACCGGCGTCAGCCTTGCCCTCTGTGCCTCTAGAGTAGCCCTTTACACCTTCCAAAAGCAACTCTGCAGCATTTTTGAGTATGTTTTTTCATAGATTTCCCGCTTTGCGGTAACTCATAGATTTCTACGAAGTATCGATTAAAGCCCTTCGGGCAGAAATCATAGAATAACAGCCTTCGGCTGGAAATCTTGGAGCGAGTACAGAGCGAAGTTTACTTCAGCTTTGTCGAGTCGTGACAAGATTCTCTTTTAGAAAATCATAGAAATATCATTTCATAGATTTCCCGCTTTGCGGTAACTCATAGATTTCTACGAAGTATCGATTAAAGCCCTTCGGGCAGAAATCATAGAATAACAGCCTTCGGCTGGAAATCTTGGAGCGAGTACAGAGAGAAGTTTATTTCAGCATTGTCGAGTCGTGACAAGATTCTCTTTTAGAAAATCATAGAAGTATCATTTAATAGATTTCCCGCTTTGTGGTAACTCCCAGATTTCTACGAAGTATTTATTCAAGCCCTTCGGGCAGAAATCATAGAATAACAGCCTTCGGCTGGAAATCTTGGAAATAAATAATATAATAGATTTCTACGAAGTATTTATTAAAGCCCTTCGGGCAGAAATCTAAGAAACAGATATAGTTGTTAATCTATGGATCTGATTTCAGAATATAATCAACGATGGACTATCTTCACCGATATAATAGGTGTAGCGATAAAGGTGTATAATAATTATCGTCCTGGGTTGATGGAATCTGCATATGAGGCAGCATTAAAGTATCTGTTGGAGCATGAAGGACATAATGTAGAAAGGCAGGTATTTGTACCCATCTATTGGAATGATGTCCTTTTAGACCAAAACTACAGATTAGATTTGTTAGTTGATGGAAATCTTATTTTAGAGTTGAAAGCGGTAAAGTATATAGGACAAGAGCATCGTAGACAACTCAAAAGTTATATGCATATTACTCACAAGCCCTATGGAATGCTCATCAATTTCTCAGATGAAAGGCTATATAGTGAGTGGTATTATCGCAATCCGAAATCAGACGTCATTGAGAGAATCAAACTTGTACAATAATTTAAGGTATACAGTATATTAAAATACTGTTAAAGAAGTGTCTTTTCATAGATTTCCCGCTTTGCGGTAACTCCAAGATTTCTACGAAGTATCGATTAAAGCCCTTCGGGCAGAAATCATAGAATAACAGCCTTCGGCTGGAAATCTTGGAGCGAGTACAGAGCGAAGTTTACTTCAGCTTTGTCGAGTCGTGACAAGATTCTCTTTTAGAAAATCATAGAAGTATCATTTCACAGATTTCCCGCTTTGCGGTAACTCCCAGATTTCTACGAAGTATTAATAATCCACGCGCTTCAGCGCATTTGAACTTTGAACCAGCAGCTCCGCTGCGTTTGAACCTGGAACTTGGAACTGGCGTCAGCCTTGCCCTCTGTTAACTATAATCACTACATATCACATTCATCAAACTTACATATTGAACTCCATGACAGAAAAGAAAAGAATACAGAAAGGACTGGCTTCTCATGGCAGAAATGCCTATCAAGCAGCCAAAAACAACAGTTATGCCTTCATAGCCATTGGCAACAGTATTTACCAAGTTTCTGCAGATGGAAGTAGGCAGAAAGTTGATACTCTTGCAGGAAAATCAAGAGTAAAAGTTTCCAAGAAGAAGTTTTCCATTTAGCACCTACAAATGCGCAAAAAACGATTGAGAATATTTGCCGGACCTAATGGTTCTGGAAAGTCCACCATCAAAAATATCGTCAGTAGTTATGTAAAACTAGGAACATATGTCAATGCAGACGAGATTAAGGTGGAATTGACGAATAAGCGCTGTCTTGATTTCTCGGATTATGAGGTGGACATAAACAAAAAAGAATTTATAGAATCTTTACAATCCTCCTCTTACTCTACAATAATAAAAGATGTCGATACAACATTATCGCATGTTTCTTTTCAGCACTCAACGATTATTATTGATAAAAATTATGAGGTTGAAGATTATTTCGTTTCTTTCATAGCGGCCTATATAAGAGAAAAATTATTAGAGGATTCTAATAGATTTACTTTCGAAACAGGAGGTAACTTTATTGTTATTCCCGGGAAGAAATTTAAGAAGAGTAATTATGCTGAGAATATCTTCCGTTTATTATTGCCCGTAAATCGTTTGTAATTATGTTGGTGTTTGTTCACTAATTAAATAATTAGCTTCATAATATTCATTTTATATGATTCAACTTGAATCCACTATACGAAGCAAAGTCTAATGTAAAAAAATCGATTTTGAGGTTGCAGGTAAGGTGTTACAAAACCCGCGTGTCAGGAACCTTTCTCCTGTCATCTTTGTCCCTCTGTCTATATCCGTATACTACAGAGGCGGTGAATTTTAAGGAAACTAAAAAACAGAATGATACATGAGAAATTTGGTAATTAAGAATTTCGGACCATTGAACGACATCAATATCCAACTGAAGAAGTATAATTTCTTCATAGGAGGACAAGGTGTGGGAAAAAGCTCAATAGCAAAGGTGTTTTGCATGGTGACGAACTATAAGTTCTTTGTGTATCCCTCACAAAAACTAAGTGATTTGTGGATGTCTGAGGCTGCTGGCTATGACATAGCGCCATTTCATCAGACGAACACACTAATACGGTATGAGGAAGAAGATACTTATGAAAGCAGAGGGAAAGAGCACAGATACCGCCTAAAGCTTGAAGTGAAGGGGAGCAAATGTCATGCGGATATGTGGCTTGATGGGACTAAGGCGATGAGCAAAGATGTTCGCTCGGATGTGATTGTAAATATTACAAATAGTATAGCTGCACGAAACGATATGGCTCATGCTCAGAGTGCAGGGGCAAAAGAGAGAGGCATGAAACTGATAAATGCCATAAACAATATGCTCAGAGACACTCTGTATATCCCTGCCGATCGCATCATGCATGCTTCGTTACCAAAATTGCTGCCCGCCTTGAATTTGGCTGGAGAGTCGATGCCCAAGAACGTGCTATATTTCTCTCTTGAGTATATTAAAGCAAAGGAAACTAGAAAAGAATTTAGGATGCCGATGCTCGGAGTTGATTATCTAAGGAAGGACGAAGATGATTACATCATTGTTAGGGATGGTAAGGTGCTGCCGATGGGGTCAGCATCGTCGGGTATGCAGTCGACTATACCTCTTGTAATAACATTTGACTATGCTATCAGGTCCGAACGCTATCATGGGTACGTGATAGAAGAGCCTGAATGCAATCTGTTTCCAACGAACCAGTTGGCACTAATGGACTATTTGATAGCTATCATGCATTTGCCCGAGGCTGCGAACGTGTCATTTACAGTTACAACACATAGTCCCTATATTGTGAACTACCTGAATGTAATGATACGAAGACAGGGCAAACACACAGAGAAACCAGCTATCTTGGGTGATAATCTGACGGCCTATTATATCACGGACGATGGAAAATTTGTAGATTTAGTTTCGCATGATGGACAGACAGAGGAAATTGTAATCAACACGTTCGAGCTATCAGAGACGATGCGAGATATCTACGAGGAATATAAGTCTTTGAAGTGACATGGCTGCATTGGATATTGTAAAATTACTGGTCAATGACCTACCTGATCATTATAGACTAAAACATCGGGCTACGGAAACAGACTTGATAGTCGAAGAACATGTCAATGAGGTTTTTATGTTGAGTGATGAAACAAGCTGTAATGCATGTGATCGTTCATGTAAAGACAAAGAAGTGGCAAAAATGGATGCTACTGCCTCTCGGGTGTATAGTATTGATATTGAAAATCTTCTGATGCGGTATAATAGGTCGAGGCGCTTTAATACTGTTAAATGTGATTACCTGCATATAGATGAAGGTATGTGTCAAATTGTATTCAATGAGCTTACTTGCACTAAGCTGAAATACATAGAACCTTATGACAACACAAGCGGACATCATGAAGGAAAGCGGATACACGCCATCAAGCAGATGCTGAAAGTGGCGGAATTATTGACATCTGTTCCTACAATAAAAAATTATATAGTACAATTTGGACAGAAGACAGTCCTTTTCTCTTGGCGTAATCCAGAGGTAGATGAGCCAGCAACAAATGCGGCGGAGGAATCGATGATGGTATTCGATGAACCGTCAAAGATAGCTGCCAACACTACACTCACAAGCATGTTGCCTGATGGGTTTATATTTGTTCAACAGCTTTATCCGAAGAGGTTTGCTTTTTGAGAGTTTATGAGTATGGAAATACTTTCTATCATATTTGCTGCTTTGTCCTTGGTGCTTTCTTGCTATACTTTTTTCGCTCATGATAGAAGATTGAAGAAACAGGAGAAACAACTGAATGAGTATCAATTACGCTCATTGGCGCAGAGCGAGGATGAAGGCAAAAAGGCAATAATCCGAGCAAAGGCTATCAAGTATAAAAGTGGAAACAGAACGCTGTATATCTACAATGAAGGTAAGGCAAAGGCCAGAAATCTTAAGGTTGAAATGCCGAATGCTAAACAAGTGTACGCAAGTAAGCCAGACTTTCCTCTGCGCTATGATGAGTTGTTGCCCAAAGCAAGCAGAGAAGTGACCTTACTTCTATCAGAAGGTGATGATGTGCTTACACTCACATATGAGTGGGAGGATAACTACAGTAGGGAGAATAAGGAATGCCAAACGATAGACCTTTAGCCCACACATTCTGATACCCAGATATAGATGGACAGCACCTCATTAGGAAACTTTTAACAAGAGTTTCAATAATAGTTGGCTGACTCTATAATATCATTAAATTTATTATTGTCATATGACCATCCAGGAACAAATTGAAGAAAGTTGTCTCATGGCTGCTGACTCTATATCGGAGGAGGCCAAGGATCAAGGCACAAAGACGATCATGGATCTGTTTAAGTCAGCCATATTGAAGAAATACAAAGTTGCCTTTGATCATGAGATTACGCAGGGTGAAGTACATAAAAAGAATGTTGATAAAACAGTCGACTCCTTTTTTTCAGACATGTGCGTTGCCATTCGACAATTTACGACGATGAGTGACGATTATAAGGATCAGCTAATTCAAACAGCAAAGTACCAATTGGCTCCCATCAAAGAAATGGTATTCCAAATACTCGTTAATAAGGGAGTTCAAATAATATGACCTTACTCACCCTCCAATTGCATTCGTTCAATTTTTAATATTTGTTCGATTTCCCGCTTTGCGGTAACTCACAGATTTCTACGAAGTATTAGTTTTCCACGCGCCTCAGCGCCTTCCACCTTCCACTTGAAACTAGTAACATGAGACTATTAATCTGAGTGAATCTGTGAAAATCTGTGGTAACCTTGAACGCGCCTCAGCGCATTTGAACCTTGAACCAGCAGCTCCGCTGCGTTTGAACCTTGAACTTGCAGCTCCGCTGCCTTCTGTGGGCAACTTAAAACTTGAAACTAAACATTATGAACAAAGATATTATCACCGTCACTTCTCCTTTGCTTCCCAACCTTGATGAGTTCCATGAACTCTTGGAGGAAATCTGGGACAGCAAGTGGATTACCAATAACGGCTCCTTCCATAAACGGTTGGAAGCAGCCTTAGCAGAGTACCTGAAAGTACCCTATGTCAGTCTTTTCACGAATGGTACACTCCCCTTGATCACCGCCTTGCAGGCCCTCCGCATTACAGGAGAAGTCATTACCACGCCATATAGTTTTGTCGCCACGACACATAGCATATGGTGGAACGGATGCAAACCCGTTTTTGTGGATATCGACTGGAAGACTGGCTGTATGGATCCCAATAGAATAGAGGCAGCTATCACCCCCAAGACCACGGCCATCATGCCCGTACATGTTTATGGTAAGCCATGCGATACCAAGGCCATTCAAGAAATTGCAGATAAATATGGCTTGAAGGTTATTTACGACGCAGCCCATGCTTTTGGTGTTGAAGTACCAGCCCCCCTGTCCCCCCTAAAGGGGGCGAAAGTTGGCAGGGTACAGCATTCGGCAGATCCCGTGTATTACGGAAAATTAAAAGAATATGCTCAGGAGAATCGAAATCACCCAACTGAAGCAGAGTCCCTTTTATGGAATGTTCTTAGTGGGAAGGGACTTGAGGGAGCGAAGTTTCGTAGGCAGCATATCATAGGGCAGTATATCGCAGATTTCGCTTGTCTGGGTAAAAATCTTGTCGTGGAGTTGGATGGTCATCATCATAGCTTACCCCCTGTTTGCGAAGATGACGCAATACGGACTGAGTATCTCAATGAAGAAGGCTACAGAGTCATCCGCTTCACAAACGAACAAGTTCTTCACCATTTAGAAGACACTTTATCTCAAATTCGCTCTGCTCTTTCTGCGCCCCCTTTAGGGGGGACCGGGGGGCTGGTTTCTGTTCTTTCCTTTGGCGATCTTTCCACTTTGTCTTTCCATGCCACAAAAGTTTATAACACCATTGAGGGTGGCGCGATGGTGATGCACGATGCCAAAACCAAGCAACGCATTGACTATCTCAAGAACTTCGGTTTTGCAGGAGAGACGGAGGTTGTAGGACCGGGCATTAACAGTAAGATGGACGAGATGCGCAGTGCCTACGGTTTGCTCAATCTCAAACAAGTAGATGCTGCTATTGAAGCCCGCCATCAGGTAGCTATCAAATATAGAGAAGCACTAAAAGATGTTCCTGGCATTGAGTATTGGGATGACCTTCCCGGCGTAAAGCATAACTACAGCTACTTCCCCATCTTTGTTCACGAGAAAGAATACGGTATGACTCGCGACGAACTCTATTTCAAGATGAAAGAGCAAGGCGTTCTTGGCCGCCGATATTTCTATCCTTTAATCAGTGAATTCTCTACTTATCTCGGGTTAGATAGTGCCCGACCCGAGAATCTTCCTATTGCCAATAAAATGGCAAATAGCGTAATCTGTCTGCCAATGCATCATGCATTAACGGAAGAAGAAATCCAAAGAGTTGTTAATTGTATCGTAAGAATATGAATCAAAAAAAACTGATGCTTCTTGGCGGCATTAGATATCTTCTTCCAGCAATAGAAGCTGCTCACAGACACGATTGCCATGTTATTACGGTAGATTACATGCCTGATAACATTGCACACAAGTATTCGGATGAGTATCATAATGTAAGCATCCTTGATAAAGATTCTGTGCTAAAGCTAGCACAAGCACTCCAGATTGATGGAATTCTTTCTTTTGCAGTAGATCCAGGTGTAGTAACAGCAGCCTATGTGGCAGAGCAAATGGGGTTGCCTTTCTCCTGTTCATATGAATCAGCCTGTATACTCCAGAACAAGGCCCTTTTTCGCCAATTCTTGACAGATAATGGGTTTAATGTCCCTCATGCCAAAGGATATAGCAATGCAGTGGAAGCTTTAAGAGACGTTGAATATTTCAACTGGCCTGTGATTGTGAAACCTGTTGATAGTGCAGGAAGCAAAGGTGTGACCAGAGTAGACGAACCATCTCAGTTGGCTGTGGCAATTGAATATGCTCTTGATGAGTCACATAACGGTTGTTTTATAATAGAGGACTTTTTGGAGAAAGAAGGTCTCTCGTCTGGCTCTGAAAGTTTCTTTGTAGATGGTGAGCTGAAGTATAATGCATTCTATGACCAGTTGTTTGATGTGGGGGCCACAAATCCTTTCACTCCATCAGCAGAATGCTGGCCTGCAGACAAATCTAAAAGGGTGCTCGACGATGTTCGCAAGCAGTTGCAGCATCTTGGGGGCTTACTTGGTTTTCGCACGGGTCTTTTTAATGTAGAATGGCGAGTCTGCAAAGATGGAAAGGTCTATCTAATGGAAGTATCTCCCCGTGCAGGAGGAAATCGCTTAGCTGAGATTCTAAATTATGCGACAGATGTTGATATTATTGATGCTGAAGTATGTAAAGCTATAGGAGAACCTTTGCCGAAAGTGCATGAGCCAAACTTCAACGGATATTATTGTATTTTAGTTTTGCATGTCGGCAAGAAAGGTATATTTAAAGGTATTGATATTAATCATAATATTGAAAACTATGTTATTGAAAAAGAGATTCGTGTAAGCCTTGGTGATGAGATAGAACCGTTTAGCGGAGCAAATGCTGCCATTGGCACCTTGTTCTTTCGTTTTAATTTACAAAACCAAATGAAGGAAGTTCTTGATAATCAAAATGAATGGATAAATATTTCTATTGAATAAAGATGGTACGTACCTAAAATATTCTTTATCTTGTATTTTTTTATTTAATTTTGTGAAAGATCAATTGCTTATTTAAGATTTGAAAAATTATTGGACCATTCTTTTTGGAGTATATGAAGATATTGCCAATCGATAGCTTGAATCAAGATGTTATTTTGAAAATCCTGACTGATGCCGATGAGGACTTTTATCCTCCTTTGTCAAAAAAAGTGGACTTGAATACTTGGGCAGTAAAATTGTCAAAAAATGCCAATTTCATTTTAGTTCAAAATGATAATAAAACACTTGGATGTCTTGCTTATTATTTGAATAAAGATAATAGGTATGTTTTTATACCTTTTTTGTGGGTTAGAAGGACAATACAAAGTGCAGGATGGGGAAGTAGATTAATTAATCATTTACTTGAAATTGTTTTTATAGATTATGAAGAGATAAGGTTGGAAGTTGTTAAGAATAATGTAAAAGCGATATTATTTTATGAAAAAAATGGATTTAGCATTATAGAGGATGGTGAATCAAAGTTTTTATTAGCAAAACATTTATCATGAGAAGTAATAAGAAGACTTTGGTATCTATACGTTGTTTTGTGTATAATAAATGAGTTGGGGGTGTGCGTGGACTGTTACAGAGAATATCGGGAGTTTATGGATGAAAGCGATTGACAAAAGGGTGTGCTAAGCAGTACAGTATTTGGTATTTAAATTTTAAATGATTATTATGATTATTAACAAATTGAATTAGATGGAATGTCTCGATAATCAAATTATTGTCAGTATTCAGAGCCTAGCATATAATCATGCACCATACATTCGCAAATGTCTAGATAGATTCATAACAATTAAGGGTTGAATAAGAATCAGGATAACAACAGAAATGACAGAACAAAACTTAAAACAAAAAACAAAAAAAGGAATTTACTGGAAATTCGCAGAGCAATTCTCGAACTATGGCATGCAGTTTATTATTGGCATCGTCATGGCTCGACTATTGTCTCCAAGCGATTATGGTATAACCGCTTTACCTGCCGTTTTCTTAGCCGTGGCAGGAATCTTTGCTGGTGCTGGATTCGGAACGGCAATGGTCAGAAAGCCTGAACTGAAAGAAGAAGATTTGTCAACCGCATTCTATTATAGTACAGGTGTTGGAATAATATGTTATGTGTTGTTGTTCATTGCCTCACCATGGATAGCGGAATTTTACAATGCTCCAGTCCTGAAACCACTTATTAGAGTAACAGCCTTGGGTTTTTTATATGGACCACTCGGCACTCCTCAGGGCATAATTCTTCAACGTCGGCTTGACTTTAAAACACCAGCTAAGATTAGTGTTGTATGTAAAATAGTCTCTGGGATTGTGGGTATTACCATGGCTTTTTACGGATATGGCGTGTGGGCATTAACAATTTCAGGAATGCTAGCAGGAATTGTTGGTCTTTGTATTAATTGCTATGTCGTACGTTGGTATCCTAGAACAGGCTGGTCTAAAGAATCATTCAATTATCTATGGGGATATGGAAACAAATTAATAGGGTCATGGTTATTAGCAACACTATATGAGAATATTGTCCCTATATTTATTGGGAAATATTATAGTCCAGCACAATTAGGTGTGTATAATCGTGCTGCAGGATATGCTAGTCTACCCTCTAAAAATGCAACAGGAGTACTTCAAAGCGTTACCTTTCCTGTTCTAAGTAAGATACAAGATGATACCGAAGATTTAGCCCATAAATATAGAAAAATGATAAGAGTTTCAGCATTTGTCATTTTTCCTATGATGCTTCTTTTATCTGCCTTGGCAAGACCACTTATCATTGTGATGATTACAGCCAAATGGGAATCATGTATCATCCTTCTTCAGATATTGTGCTTTTCAATGATGTGGTATCCCATTCATGCTATCAATTTAAATCTTCTGCAGGTTAAAGGAAGAACAGATTTATTTTTCCGACTTGAAGTGGTTAAGAAATCATATGGTTTAATTATACTTGCTATAACATTGCCAATGGGATTAGTAACTCTGTGTATAGGGAGTGTTATATCTTCACTTATTTCTCTTATCGTTAATACATGGTATACAGGAAAACTCATAGACGTTGGATATTGGAAACAGATGTGTGATTTGCTCCCAATATTTGGAATGAGTCTTGCCATGTTTCTTTGCGTATCTGCTTTTTGTTATTTTATTCCTAATATGTATATTCAAATTTTAGGTGGAGGCATTCTTGGTGCAACCCTATATATAACTTTTGCTGTCATCTTTAAGCGCGATGAAATCAATGAAGTGAAATATTTGCTTAGATTAAAGGAATAATCATGAAGAGTTTCAACAAGAAGATAATTATTGTAGATTCATATGTTAATTATGGCGGTCCAATTGTGTTGGCGGAATTATGTCGTAATTTACGGAAATTAGGATATGACGCCCGGTTACTAATGGTTCCATATCTACCAAGAAAGAAAGTTGAGAATTCTCGATATAAAAAAAGCATTGTTGTATTCCAACTCATAGCCTTATATAATTATATGCTATTCAAAATAACAGGAAGAGAGAGAATACACAGAAATGGAATACCATTTTTTTTTTCACTTGTAAAAGGCTGTAAACGACAATATCATCCTTTCTTTAATAAAAAGAACAGTATTGTCATATATCCCGAAGTTGTTTTTGGTAATCCTTTAGATGCCGATAATGTTGTAAGATGGTTGTTGAATAAAACAAAGTACAAAGATATTCCAAATGCATATTTTACTACTGACCTATTTATTGCCTATCGAGATGTTTTTAACGACGTGGATTTAAATCCCAATAAATATATACTTAATCAACTATATTTTAATCTTGAATTGTATAATAGGTATAATTACGGTGAAAGAAAAGGGAAATGTTATATCATAAGGAAAGGGGCAAAACGTCCAGATTTACCATCTTCGTTTGACGGTCCTGTTATTGATAAACTACCCGAAAAAGAAAAGGTAAGATTATTCAATGTATGTGAGTACTGTTATAGTTATGACACTCAAACTGCATATACTTCAATTGCGGCAATTTGTGGTTGTATTTCTATAGTTGTTCCTGAGCCAGGGAAGTCTAGGGAAGATTATAGAGGCGAAGGTGATAGTCCTGGCTATGGCATCGCATATGGAGACAATAAAGAGGAAATTGAATGGGCTTTATCAACGGTTGATAAACTTGCAGAATCTATTGATCATACAGAGTCAAACATAAAAAATGCAATGTATTTAATTGAGATATTAAATAAACATTTTAACTGATATCGAATTTCATTTTAATACGTTTATGGCCAGCCTATCTTCATGCATGTCTCTTGTTTTAATTAAAACAGAGATAATTTACAAAACATTAAAGCCTTCCTTATATTAAGCGCATTATGATTAGCAATCCTTTTGTCAGTGTCATTATTCCCAATTATAACCACGCCCGTTATCTTGACGAGCGCATACAAAGTGTTCTAAATCAGACATATCAGAACTTTGAAATCATAATTCTTGATGATAAGTCAACAGATAATAGTGCAGAAGTAATTGAGAAATACAGAATTCATCCTAAGGTTTCTTACATTATTATCAATAAGGAAAATTCTGGTTCAACGTTCAAACAATGGCATAAAGGTTTCGAGTTAGCAAAAGGTGAATTAATTTGGATAGCCGAAAGTGATGACTCTTGCGACAAGACATTACTTGAACACAATGTTAAGAGTTTCATCAATGATGACAGATGCGTATTATCTTTTGCCTGCTCTCTAAGAATGGATGAAAATGGGGTGTTGCATAACAAAATGCAGAACATCACTTCTGATTCCATTATGGATGGAATGGAGTTTTGCCGTAAGTATTTATATTGTGGTAATATTATACTCAATGCAAGTTCCGCCCTTTTCAAAAAAGAAGTTGCTCAAAAGTTAGATAAGAGATATATGAAATATAAGGGTGGAGGTGATAGACTATTTTGGATAGAGTTAGCAGAATGTGGAACGGTTGGTATTGTAAGCAATCCTCTTAATTTCTTCAGAAAACATATATCAAATACAACAAGCATGCTTTATAAAGATGGCACAGATTTTTATGAGGCAAAATGGACTTATGATTATATTAAGAAAAAGCATAATATTAGCAGAGAAGAGTCTAAGAGAATATGTACCTATTATTTATATAAGATAAAATATGCAGAAGAATTTAAATCTGAAGAAATACGCAAAGATTTGGTGAGTTATTGGAATCCTGATTTAGAAGTAAGGATTGCCGTTTTGTTTGCTAAAATAAAGAATACCTTACAATCAAAAAGATTAAGGTTAAAAAAGATTATCACAAAATGAATAATATTAATAGCCTTAATTCCTGTTACGGTTGTGGGGTTTGCGCCAAGGCGTGTGGCAAACAAATCATAGATATCAATCTTAACACAAATGGATTCTATAAACCTCATATTTCCAATTTGTCGCAATGTACAGAATGCGGATTATGTGTGGATGTTTGCTCGTATTCTCATAACGATTTGTCGATTAATTCAACACCTCTTAAATCATTTGCTTCCTGGAGCAAGAATGAAACACACAGAATGGTGTGCTCTTCTGGTGGCGTTGGACTTGAAATAGCCCTTAAGGCGATTGATAAAGGCTATCAAGTATGTACAGTAAAGTACAATACGGAGAACCAGCGTGCAGAGCACTATATTGCAGAAACAAAAGAAGGGTTAATTCCAAGCGTCGGAAGTAAATATATACAAAGTTATACAGTTGATGCATTTCAGCAAATAAACCGGAAAGAAAAATACCTCGTCGTAGGTACACCATGCCAGATAGATTCTTTCAGAAGATATGCCAAACGGTTTAAGATCGAGGAAAACTTCATTTTCATGGATTTCTTCTGCCATGGTGTTCCGTCTATGAATGTATGGAAGAAGTATCTTGAAATGATAGAAAAAGAGACCGGGAAGCCAACATTCGTCTCTTGGCGAAATAAAGTTACAGGCTGGCACGACTCTTGGGCTGTAATGATAGACAACAAGAAGATGGTTGATTGGCTTGATTCTTTTCGTTTGTTAATCGGGGAAAAGAAGGGAGTTGTGAATTCTCGCCGCTCACAAGGAGATTTGTTTTATAAATACTTCCTCAATGACACCTGTTTAGGGGAAGCCTGCTATGACAAATGCAGATTCAAGTACGATAAGTCTGCCGCAGACATACGTATTGGAGATTTATGGGGACCAACCTACAAAGACGATCAAAAAGGAGTTAGTGCTTTGGTTGCTTTTACAAAAAAAGGATTGGATTGGATTAATTCATGCGATATAAATCTTATCGAACACCCCTTTGATACCGTTGCTGAAGGACAAATGAAAAGATGCCCCGATAAGGCAAAGAGTCATCAATTGCTGATGAAATGGTTTTCTGACAACGGCTTGAGTATTCTTGAGATAGATAAGAAATACGAAAACAGATTAAAATGGGATCATCGTTCATTCCTTCTGAAACATCCCAAAGCCCTTATTTCGTCATTATATCATAAACTTAAATAATAAGCAGTTTTTATGCATATAGGCATTCTTACTTTTCACGCACCACATAATTTCGGGTCAATGCTCCAGAATTATGCTTTGCAACAATTCCTGATAGCAGAAGGTCACTCCGTTGAAACTATCAATTTAAGGAATGAAAAGCAGAAATATATGTATAATTATCCCCTACATATAGGAAAAAGCTGTCCAACATATCGATCTTTGCTAGGAAAATTCAGAGATATCAGATGGCTTACTACAGAATGTAAAACATGGCACCTATTTGAGCAGTTCCTAAGACATAATCTTAACCTTACCAAAGAATTTAAAAACTGGGATGAGATAAAGCAGGAACTTCCAATACTTCATTTTGACGCTATCATCACCGGAGGAGATCAAATTTGGAATACTTTCTGCTATGATTTTGACTGGTCATATTTTCTTCCAGATAACATCAAACCAACAAAAAAGATTGCCTTTAGCCCTTCATTTGGAAATGAGATAGAACGAACACGAAAAGATAGTACACGTGTTCTAAACATCAAGAAATGTCTTGAAAATTTTGATTCCATTAGTATCAGAGAACAAGACGGCAGTGATTACCTTCATGAATTATTAAACAGGGATATCCCTGTCGTAGCAGACCCCACCATTCTTGCAGATCCGTCTATTTATCGCAGTTTTATTCAAAAGCCTATTCTTAAAGAACCGTATATTTATTACTATACTCCATCACATATTCCAGACATAGAAGCGGAAAAAACAGCCATCGAATTGGCAAAAAGATTGAATGTTAATATCGTCTCTTCATATCCACAATTTATGAGAAGAAATGAAATGATTAGCATCTCAACTGGTCCCATAGAGTTTTTAAACTTGATCAACAACGCAAAACTTGTAGTCGGCAAATCGTACCATCTTCTAATATTTTCAATCTTGCTACATAAGGATTTTGTAACAATTAAAAGTGATAAAGATCAGAGAATGTCCACTCTTCTAAAACAACTTGGAATTACTAATAGAAATATTAATTCTATTGATGACTTTAATTATTTGTCACAAATAGACTATAGGACTGTGGATCACGAAATTAGTATCTTCCGCAATAATGCAGTTTCATATTTGCAAAGAGCACTAAATAATAATTAAAAGAAACTCTTTATTATGTCAATTTCTATCCTTGTTCCTATTTATAACGTTGAAAAATATATTGGACGATGTGCACGTTCCTTGTTTGAACAGACATATCCTGATATTGAATATATTTTCGTGAATGACTGTACTCCTGATAATAGTATAGAAATATTAAAGAACGTCATTCAAGATTATCCTCAAAGAAAAGAATATATCAGAATTATCACACATGAAAAGAACCGGGGGTTAGCCGCAGCAAGAAATACTGCTGTAGAGAATTGCCAAACAGATTTTCTTATGCATGTGGATTCAGATGATTATATAGAAAAAGATGCTGTTGAGAAACTTATAAACAAACAGAAAGAAGGTGATTATGACATCGTTACAGGAAATGCTGTCTTTCAAAAGAAAGATAGTCAGGAAATATTACATAAAAATGAACCAATAGATAAGGAGGCACTTATTAAACTATATATACAAACTGTATATAATCATACCATATGGGGGAGACTCATACGCACATCATTATATAAAGATAATACGATTCAAGCTCTCGAAGGATGTAACATAGGGGAAGATCATCAGGTAATACCTCAATTGTTTTATTATGCAAATAGATTCTCTTCTATTGATGATATTATCTATCATTATGACTGCACGAATGAGAATTCATATATGAGCCAGCATAATTTTGAAAAAGCAGAATTACGAGAGATATGCAATACAAGGTCTTTTAATGTGTTAAGATTGTTTTTTAAAGACAAAAGTCCTGTATTTCAGGAACAAATATATAAAAGCATGCCTATCGTTTTAAGGAGGGCACAGTATTACTCGACCGTCAATAATCACAAAAAGAATTACAAAAGGATGGCGGATTTGTTTAATGAACTAGACAAAAATATTCTTAGGCAAACAGGATTTAGATATAGCCCTCTTAAACTCCTTCTCATAAACAATTTCTATATTGCACGAATAAGATATATACTATCTATCTATTATAAAAAATTCTCTAACTAAATTCATGAAAAAAATCATTTATATTTTACTTGTTATAACATGCATTGCTGCAGGTTGTGGTTCTTCTGGAACTATTTTGGAGGATCTTGAAATAAGTCCCAATGATACTATCGTAAAGGTTGTAACAGAAAAAGATACTACCTTTAAAGACTCCGTAGTTACAGATACAATTTATAAAGATACTCTCATACAAGACACAATAATAAGGGACACGATAATAAGAGATACGATAATAAGGGACACAATCATAAATGAAGTTATAATTGTAGATACTATTATTGTAACAAGAGGGTATTACAATAATCCTATTATTAATATGAGTCTTCCCGATCCAACAGTCATTAGAGCAAAAGACTATAACTATTACTTATTTGCCACTGAAGATATTAGAAATACTCCCATCTATAAATCCAAGAACTTGATTAATTGGGAGTTTGTAGGAACTGCTTTCACAGACGAAACAAGACCTAGCATTAATAATGGAAATCTTTGGGCACCAGATATTAATTATGTCAATGGAAAATACTATTTGTATTATTCACAATCAACTTGGGGAGGAGAATGGACTTGCGGCATAGGAGTCGCAGTCTCTGATAAGCCCGAAGGACCATATCATGACCATGGAAAGTTATTTACCAGTAGAGAGATTGGAGTGCAGAACAGTATAGACCCATATTTTATGGAAGACGATGGTAAAAAGTATCTGTTCTGGGGAAGTAATCGTGGAATATTTGGCATAGAACTTTCTGATGACGGATTATCCATAAGAAAGGGGGCTACAGTATCAAAAATTGCAGCTGAAATAATGGAAGGTTGCTATATTCACAAAAGGGATGGTTATTACTACCTGTTTGGTTCAAGAGGGAGTTGTTGCAATGGTGTTAACAGTTCATATCATGTAATATTAGGAAGAGCAACAAATCTGTTTGGACCTTATACAAACAGGAATGGTGAATCTATGTTGTCTGGTGCTTTTGATGTTTTCCTTAAAGGTAATGATTATGTTAAAGGTCCAGGGCATAATTCTAAATTTGTCAAAGATGACAAAGGACAAGACTGGATGATTTATCATGGATATCTTAATAAAGAGGCCAGTACCAGAAGAATAACGTTTCTAGACCAAGTTAAATGGACGAATGACGGTTGGCCTTACATTGACAACGATTCTCCTTCTGAAAAAGCAATAAAACCAATAATCGCAGAATAAAAGATGAAGAAATTATTAACAATTGTTGTTCCTGTTTATAAGGTTGAGAAGTACATCAACAAGTGTTTGAACTCCCTTATTTTGCCAGTAGATTTAATGGACAAACTGGAAGTGATTATCGTCAATGATGGAACGCCAGACCATTCTGCAGAAATGGCTCGTGAGTATGTTAAAAGATTCCCTATGACATTTCATATATTTGACAAAGAGAATGGCGGTCATGGTTCTGCTTGGAATGTTGGACTTAAACAAGCAACAGGGAAATATATTCGTTTTTTAGATAGTGATGACTGGCTGACAAATTTACCTGTATTCATGAACTATTTAGAAAATGTAGATGTAGATCTTGTTTTCACTCATTTGAACAAACATTTTGAAAAACAGAATGCTGATCAGACTATTTTTGTTAAAAATATGGCTTTTAATAAAGTACATAATGCAGAAAGTTTCGAATGGTCGAGAATGTCGTATACTTTTATTGCTAATTTTTGGTTCTGTACATATAGAACGTCCATGCTTCAGAAAGAGTCTCCACTGTTTAAGGAACATGTGATTTATGATGACTCAATTCTTTTTGTTGCTCCTATAATATTGGCCAAGTCGTTTGTTGCTTTTGATATTATTTTGTACAACTATTTGTTAGGTAGGGAAGGACAAAGTATGGCTGATAATAATCTCGTTTCCCGCATAAATGATAGAATCGTTACGCAGCAGCATCTTGGAAACTTTTGTAAGTCTCATAAAATATCAAGTTCTCACAAGACTGCGATAGTGGATTCAATTATGTATAATTGTTTTTTCGGACTATATTCTACTATTAATAGTTTCAAATACTCTGATTGTAAAAAGTGGCAAAGTATATGGTGTAACTATGTGAGGAAAGAATATCCTAACATGATAAGAGCCAATATGATGAAGTTGTTTTATATATTGCCTTTTCCTTTGTATTATTGTATTATGTCGATAGCAAAGAGAATTAAATGAAACCAGTTAATATGATTTAATAGTGAAGAAAAGACTATTAGAACTTGATATAATGAAATTCTGGGGTATACTATTCGTTGTTCTCGGGCATGTGACGAATATGTATTTCCCTGGTGGTCTCGTTCACATGGCAGAGCATCCAAAAGGATTGATGCTTATTTTAAGTTTCCTTTATTTATTCCATATGCCTTTATTCGTATTTGTATCAGGGGCAGTCTACTCGTATCAGTATGAGATGCTAGGGAAACGGTATGGCTTGAAAAGGATGATTTCAACCAAAACCAAAAGACTTTTGATTCCCTACCTTTTCTTTGGCTTTGTTGTCATGTTGCCTTTAATGGTCTGTTGTGGCTTTAGGGAGAGTTTTGTGGATTATGCTTATAATGGGATCTTTTTGTCCAAAGACAGCAGGCATCTATGGTTTGTTCTAATGCTGTTTGAGGTGTTCATTGTTTTCTGGGTGATGCGAAAGATTGTAGAGATAATTAAATTGCCTAAATGGACGTTACTCGTTCTATCTTTTGTTTTGATGCTTCTATCAAGCAAGATTCCATATATTTTTCAGTTGAATATGACTGCGAAGTATTTGTTCTGGTTTGCAATAGGTTATGATTTTATGATGCATAAGGACAATTATAAGATGTTTGTGTTGGGCGTTTTGTTTCCAGGGATGATATTGATGTTATATCTGATAGAGAATCAGCATTTGAATGTGAGGGTTCCTTTGTTTGCAACAGTCACGGCATTAGCTGGTATTATGTTGATATATACCATATCTTCCAAGATGAGGGGGGGTAATTCTGCTATTGGTTTAGTTGTTAAAAACAGTTTCGGGATCTATCTGATTCATGTGCCAATTATCTATTTGATGTTTTATGGGTTTCATGGTTTCAGTATTTCCCCATATTTGTTCAGTCTGATAGTCTTCTTGATATCAATTGGTATTTCTATTGTGTTAACGATTGCTTTTAGAAGAGTAGGTTTAAAGTGCCTGATTGGCGAATAGTATGATAAAAAAAGTAGCATATAATCTTTTTGGTAAAAAATATACATGGTTAGCTGTTCAACATCGGCAGTTGCGGACGTACTGTTATTCCTTATTTCATCCATATCATTATAATCCCTCGCGTTACGGTAATACCTTTTTGGAGAATCCTTGTGAGTTCGAGTATTCTGATGATTTTAGTAATCATATTGAACGTGTCATCTATATCTTCTGGACAGGAGATAATGAATTAACGCCTAATAGGGTGGAGGGTATCCACTCTTTGGAAGAGGTGAGTAGTGTGAAAGTGCAATTGATTACACCAAAGAACTTGCCAGATTATATCATACAAGATGATCCTCTTCCTGAGGCCTATCAGTATCTTTCTTTTGTGCATAGGGCGGATTATCTACGTTCCTATTTTATGTACCATTATGGTGGTGGGTATGCAGATATCAAAACCTATTATAAGAGTTGGATTCCTGCATTTGAAAAACTTGAAAAGTCAGATGCTTATGTAATAGGCTATCCTGAAGTAGGTTTTGAGGGGGCAGCCAATCATAGTTTACCTGAAGGGAATCTTAAAAGAGATTTGCATAATCACTGGAGGTATTTAATAGGAAACGGTTCGTATATTTGCAGACCTCATACAAAATTCACTGCTGAATGGCATGCAGAGGCTAAACGGAGATTGATGTATTATTCTGATAAACTAAAGGCTCATCCTGCTAAGGATCCTTTTGGAAGAAATGCTGACTATCCCATACCTTGGTCTGGCATTTTAGGCTCTATTTTTCATCCTTTATGTCTGAAATATAAAGATTATCTACTTAGGGACAAAGCTTTAATGCCATCATTTGAGAATTATAGGTAGTAGAGAGTTCCAAATACAAATGCCTCAAACCGTTGTTGTTTGGCGGGAAATAGAAACTTGATAATGATGATAAGACAATCTAATATGGAATTGTTGCGAATAGTATCAATGCTATTCGTTCTTATTCTGCATGCAAATTATTTAGGGATTCATGCACCATCACCTACAGATTTTAGGATGCATCCAGAATCAACTATTCTTAGGTGTATCATTGAGGCTTTGACAATAGTAGCCGTTAATGTGTTTGTTCTTATTTCGGGTTGGTTTGGAATTAAGTTCAATTTTAACAAACTATCATCACTCTGCTTTCAGATTCTATTCTTCTCATTAGGTTTCTTTATCGTTTTTTCTTTTATATCTCCATCAGAGGCATTTACTATAAATAGGATAAAAGGTATTTTTCTAATGAATGCTGATTATTGGTTTGTCAAAGCCTATCTTATACTTTTTATCTTATCACCAGTATTGAATGCATTCATCGATCATGTTTCGCAAAAACAGTTTTTTATCACTTTAGCTGCATTTTATTCATTTCATACAGTTTATGGGTGGTTGATGGATGCTTCTGTTAATTTTACTATGAATGGTACAACGGGTTTATCGTTTATTGGACTGTATTTACTTGGCAGGTATCTGAGACTCAATCCTTCTAAGTATAGTACTATGAATAAGTATAATGACTTGTTGATCTATATAGGCTGTGCAGTATTATTATGTGCATCTAATTCGTTTTTGTTGCATTATGGTATAGATGTTTCTGTGGAAGGGCGCTTGTTCTCCTATGCTTCTCCTTTGGTTATTATTGCATCTGTATATTTAATGCTATTTTTTAGCAAGCTATCATTCCAAAGCAAATGTATTAATTGGATAGCTTCTTCTTGTCTAGCTGTATATTTATTCCATTGTAATGGTTTTTTCTTTGGGAAGTATTATAGGCAAGTAATTGAACAAATTTATTATCATTCAGACAATCCAATTACTGGTACATTAATTTATGTCTTTGCAATTTATACTCTAGCTATATTTATCGATAAAGTTAGAATCTATTGTTGGAATTATATTTCTCATCATCTGTTTCATGCTGTTTCTAGATAAGATACGAACCCTTTGGGTGCAGATACGGGATATGTATATGTATCTTTTCCGTCATGCTATTATTGTGAATGGTTATGTGGATGATCATACGTGGCGAGGAATACGGCATCGGAATTGGGGGGATGATTTGAATTACTATTTCATTCGGCAACTGACAGGTCGACCAGTTGTAATGTATCATAACTTCAAACTTGCTAAATGGCTGCATCTGAAGAATTATCTTTGTATAGGTACACTCCTTGATGCTGTGAAATATGCAAATGCTCAAACAATCGTTTGGGGAAGCGGTGTATCAGGACAAGAACGGACGTTTGTAACCCCAAAAAACATACTAGCTGTCAGAGGTAAGAAAACAAAGGAGTTTTGTGACCGATATGGAGTCTATTGTCCTGAGGTTTATGGGGATCCAGCACTACTGCTGCCGCTAGTGTACAAAGCCTCTCCCCCCGCCCTCCCCAATAGGGAGGGAGCCTCAAAAAAATACCGTCTTGGGATTATCCCGCATGTGGTGGACCAACAGCATCCAGTAATTAGAGAAATCAAAGAGAAGTATGCTGATGAGATTTTGGTGATAGATTTAGCTCGTTACGATAAGTGGACGGATGTGATTGACCAGATTTGTTCATGTGAGCGGATACTTTCCAGTTCTTTGCATGGACTCATCGTGTCAGATGTTTATCAGATACCCAACTGTTGGATAGAGTTGACGGGAAATATATCTGGTGGCCATTTTAAATATTACGATTATGCTTCTTCTGTGAATCGTAAATTTGTTGCCCCCTATATAATAAGGAGCTTGGATGATGTGGAAAATTGTAAAACAACATTTGCTTCAAATGAAAGAATAAAATCTGTTCAGGCTAGTTTAATTAGTAATTCCCCTTTTAAATTAAAAACCATATAATATGAAACTATCAATTATTGTACCAGTTTATAATACAAGTAAGTTCCTTGAGAAATGTATTCAGAGTATTTTGGATCAGAGCTATAGGGACTACGAGTTATTATTAGTTGACGATGGTAGCACTGACCATTCTGGTGACATTTGTGACCAATTTGCTGCAAAAGATGCCAGAGTTAAAGTCTTTCATAAATCTAATGGTGGTGTTGATTCTGCTCGTAACCTTGGTATAGAAAAGGCGCAGGGAGAGTATTTTTATTTTGTTGACAGTGATGATGAGCTTCTGCCAGAATGCTTAGATACGCTGATTTCTGGAATGAAAACGGAAGACATAGATTTGGTAATAGGTGGGTATATCTATTCTCGTGATGGAATTAATGATGAAATGCCAAAAGAAGCCCCAACAAGCCGTATCTTTTCAAGGAATGAAACGATGGAAGAGTTACTGCTACCCAAGTACCATTCTTTAGGTATGCCATGGACAAACTTATATAAAGCCTCAATTATACATGAGAATAATCTATGGTTTAATCAAGCCATTCATACAATAGACGATCGAGTATTTATGGTTTCATATATATGTGCCATGAAAGGAAACGCATTCCATACTACTAAGCCCATCTATATTTATAATTTAGGTGTGGGGGTGTCGTTTAATATTAAGAAAAAATTCGATAAAAGAACTGCTACTATTTTTGACGGGCAATGCCTCATTTTCGAGATGGTGAAGGATGGAGGATTTAGCTCAAAATGCGAGTGGTGGGCTCGTTTTAAAATGATGAATTCTTATTATTTTAAAAAGAAATACTTCGAGCAGTATCGGGATTATGATACTGTGAAAAAGATGAAAGAGAAGTTGTTCAGTTTAATAACAAGAAAAGAGTATATTTATTTCTGGTGTCGAAAGAAAATAGCAACAATAGTAAAGCCAGTTTTTCGTTTTAAATAAATCCCAATGCTATCAATTAGTGTTATTGTTCCCGTCTATAATACAGAGAAAACACTCAGAGAATGTGTTGATAGTATTCTCTGCCAGGACTATCGGAACTTTGAGTTGTTATTAATTGACGATGGCTCGAAAGATAAGTCTCCTGCTATCTGCGATGAGTATGCATTGAAAGATCATCGTGTGAAGGTGTACCATAAACCTAATGGGGGAGTTAGCTCTGCTAGGAATTATGGGATTGATTATGCACAGGGAGAGTGGATCACATTTATCGATGCTGATGATTATATAACTCAAGGCTATTTGAATGTAGTAGATAAGCATGATGAAGATATCATCATCAAATGGTATCAGAAGTTTGACAAAGAAGGTGTAACAAGTAATATGTCCCTGACAGATTCAAGAATTCTATTGTCACTTAAAGTATTTTTGAATCAATACATTACGGACTCTTTACTTCGTTGTCCTTGGGCTAAATTTTATAAAAAGTCAGTAATAGGGGATTTACGTTTCCTTACTGATATGAAGATTGGTGAGGATGCTTGGTTCGTGTTTAAGTATTTGAAAAGATGTAGGAACTATGCTATCGTCTCTAGCGGTAAATATATGGTGAGAATCGCTGAACAACCAGATGAGGTGAAATATGCCATATCTGTTGGTTATGCAGTGCAATCCCTTAAATATTTGAAGGATGCTTTTGATGGATTGGTTAATATTCACCATATTGATAAGTCTTTGTTTCTTCATTATATCGGCTATTTTAAGCGTATCTCAAAGAATGATTGGGGGAATGATAAACAGAAGTGGTATGGCAATAAAGAAGTCAAAGCTCTTTATGATTATGTATGGCCAGCACTTAGTTTCAAGCAAAAACTCCGCCTTGTAGTTTCGAGGATGATGAAAAGGTGAAAAGAGCCAAAGTCCGTGGAAGGTGCTAAAGCACGTGTAAAAATGGAAAGAATTAAGAGATTTGAAGATTTAGAAGCTTTTCAGAAAACTAGGGCTCTATGTAAGGAGGTTTACCAAATTACAAGCATAGAACCATTTAAGAGTGACTATCGATTTGTACAACAGATAAGGGCAGCTGCTGGATCCATTATGGATAACATAGCAGAAGGATATGAGCGGAATGGTAATAGGGAGTTTTTGAATTTCTTGTATATTTCTAAAGGCTCTTGTGGCGAAGTAAGAAGCCAATTATTAAGAGCTCATGATGTAGGCTTCCTATCTGATAGTCAATTTGAACAATTATATAATGATGCTCTGGAGATTGGAAGAAAACTCTTTCATTTGATACAAACAATTAAGCAAAAAGGGAATCCCGGATGTAAGTATCTATAAGAAGCGACATCCGTCGCATTTCCTTCCCCGACAGCATGCTGTCCTTTCGCCTTTCACGCGACGAAAGTCGCCTCATTCCGCAGCTTGCTGCCTTCCACGGCCTTTGGCCCTTTCACTTTACACGCGACGTAGTCGCCTTTAACCATAATTCTCATGATAAAACAAGAAACAGAGAAAGCTCCTGCGATTTCCGTTATTGTCCCTATCTATAATATGGAGAAATTGATGAGGAAGTGCCTCGACTCCATATTGGCTCAGACTTTCCAAGACTATGAATGTCTGCTCATCGACGATGGTAGCAAAGACGGTTCGCCTGCCATCTGTGATGAGTATGCAGCAAAGGATGATCGTTTCAAGGCGTTCCATAAACCGAATGGCGGTCTGAGCGATGCCCGTAACTACGGACTGGCTCATGCGCAAGGAGACTACACTATCTTCTTTGATCCTGATGATTGGGTGGATGAGAATTGTCTGAAAGATCTGTTTGAGAAGGCGCAAGATACCGATGCAGACATGGTGATGTGCGACCTTTATTATAATGACCCATACAGACAACGTTATAGTAAGCAAGAGCCAAAAGCATTAGATCACTATTCGGTATTGAAGGATGTTATTAATGATGATGTGCAAGGTTTTACGGTCATTAAACTTATCCGTCGTTCTATATACGAACAGTATAATCTACAATATCCTGTTGGTATGTATGGTTGTGAGGACCAATATACGATATGTAAATTGCTGAAGAATGATATTCGTATAGCTTATTTGCCAAAGGCGTACTATCATTATATGCATTATGGGAATGCAACTCAATCGCGAAGATATGATGAAACAACATACCAACAGGATGTGAAAATACGAGATATGTTTGTAGAGTTGTTGGAAGATACACCATATAAACAACTGGCATACGAAAAGAAAACATTTGCTATCTTTTCCAGAGCTTTTCATTTTGGACATCATCAATATACTTCTGCGTCGTTCAGGGAGCAGTTTAAAGATTTCCAATTGAATCTAACTGCAAATCCTTTATTAATGTGCATCCTGTATAAATTGTCTTTAATGGGTTATTACCAACCAGCATGGAAAGCTTATATGTTTTTTTACCAATTGAAACAGATTTATAAAAAGATAAGAAACTGATATGATGATTTATTTGTTTGTCTTATTTTATGTCTTTGCTATATTTGCGGAGTCATTGACCTATAAAAGACAGAATCAATTATTATTTATTGTGTGTGTTGTCTTGGCACTTGGTGCGGGAATGAGAAACCAGATGTTGTGGCCAGACACTGATGGCTATTCTTTGGCTTTTCGTGAATATACACCATCGCTAATGGAATATAGTTCAATCGACCATCCTGTTGGCTATAGTGAGATTGGGTTTTATTTTATTGGTGTGATAGTCAAAACTTTTACTTCAGATTCTGTCATTTATCTTACAGTAGTATCTTTTCTCACATTCTTCTTCCTCTTTCTTGATTTTAGGAAGTATGCCTTATATCCTTTTTTAGGCTTATGTGCATATCTTGCTCGTTTTTTTGTTGGAAGAAACTTAGTCCAGATACGTGCGGGATTGGCATACGCAATGATTATTTTGGGTATTAGATACATCACAAAAAGAGATTGGAAACGTTATTTCGCCATCGTATTTATTGCATATTGGTTTCATAGGAGTGCTATTATTGCAGTACCTTTGTATTTTATATCTTATATCAGTTTTAAGAAATGGCATATCGTTTTGATTACGGCAATTGCCTTTATCATTGGTGGTTTTTTCACAGAAACATTGCAAGAGTATATTGTTGACACATCTCAAGATTTAGATATTGCTACAACATATACACAAGGAGCGTATATAGAAGAAGCGCTGGGTTTAATGAATCCATTAATCTATTTCCAAACATTTCTTTTATTTGCATTTACCTTCTATGAACAGCGATTGAAAGGAGTTGTTCCACACTATTATACTATACGTACAGCATATCTTTACTCAACATTTATTCTTATAGCCTTTAGTATGTTCACTGCCCTCTCGGGAAGAACGTCATCAATGTTTGCCACATTGGAGTTTGTGATCATTCCATCCTTGATATACATGTTCAATAAAAAGAATAGGTGGCTTGCCTATATAGCGATGGGTATTGCTTTGTCAGCAATTATGTACATGAATATTGCAGGAAGAGCATGATGAGAATAATTGTTGTCATATCAAGATTGTGCTATGGCGGAGCAGAGCATGTTGGAGTAATGTTGGCTAATGGTTTGGCTAGGTATGGAAATGAAGTAATCATTGCTTCTAATTCTCACGAAAGGATTTCTTACCCTGTTGATGAAAGGGTAGGATACTATGGGGTTTTTCCTGTGACAAGGAACAAATTGAAGAAATGGGCTGGTGCCACAATCAATTTACGTAAACTCATCAAACGTGAACAAACTGATGTGGTTGTAGGGATTGCAGAAACTTGTTCGCTGATAGCTAAGGTGGCATGTCTTGGAATGAGAATTCCAGTCGTATATACAGCCCACAATTCATTTGAGCGACCTTCGTCTGCCCCGATGAGTAAATGGAATCGATTTGCTAAATTTAAGTTGGGATGCATGTATTCATGTGTTACAGTATTGACGGAGGCAGATAAATCATATATAGGAAAGCGACTTGAGCGTGTATCTGTGATGCCAAATCCGCTGGAGTTATCCCCTGTGAAGGTTATTCCCGATAAAGAAAGAGTGATATTTGCTGCAGGAAGATTGGACGCATGGCATGTAAAGGGATTTGATGTGCTCATCAAAGCTTTTTCAAAGCTGGTTCAAGGTTTAAGGTTCAAGGTTCAAGGTCCTATGCAGCCAAGTAGTGAAGAGTTAATAGCGAATAGTGGAGGATGGAAGCTGCAGATTGCGGGAACGGGGAGTGAGGAGAGCTTGAACTACCTCAAGGGGCTTTGCAAAGAGAATGGAGTGGAGGATTCGGTTGAGTTTTTGGGCTTCCAAAAAGATATAGAGAAACTCTATCAGAAAGCATCTATCTTTGTGCTGAGTAGCCGGTATGAAGGATTTGGACTAGTACTGATAGAGGCGATGAGCCAAGGATGTGCTTGCATAGCTTGTGATTATAAAGGTCGTCAGCGCGAAATCATTCAAAATGATTCGCAAGGACTCTGTTGCGAGCCAGATGATGTGGATGCTTTGGCGGAGGCGATGCGGAAGATGATGACTGATGATGATTATCGTGAATCGGTTAGGATGAAAGCTGTAGAGCGGTCTGAGTTTTACTCTTTGGAGAATACTACTCGACGGTGGGAAGAGTTGCTAGAAAAAGTTGTGAAGAAAGGAGTATCATGAAAATATCTTTTGTTACAGCTAATCTTGGTTCTGGTGGGGCAGAGAGGGTGATTTCTTTGTTAGCCAATCAATTTTGTCTGCGTGGGTATGAGGTGGAGATTATTTTTTTCAGAGACCGTCTCATCTTCTATGAGTTAGACGAAAGGGTAAAAGTCGTTATTAGCGGTGAAGAATGTCACTCTGATGCGATGTGGCGAAAGATGCTGTGGCTACGCAAGTATGTTAAAACGACAAAACCGGATGTGGTCGTTCCTTTTAGAGTCTCTGTCTATTGCACGACTATTCTTTCTTTGTTTGGCACCAACACTCCGATTGTAGCATCTGAACGCATCGATCCGCATATTCCCGATTCTTTTTGGACTGTACTCCGGAAATTTTTGCTTCCTTTTGTGAAGCATCTAGTGGTACAGACATCCTATATCAAATCGTATTATCCGAAGTTTATTCAGAAGAAAACAAGTGTGATTCCGAACCCAGTGAGGGAAGAAGCATTCGAGAATCCTAGAATGGATTCTCGGGTTCAAAGTTCAAAACGAAAAAGAGCTGATAGTTATGACCATTCTGGTCATGATTTTTGTCACAACTCGTCCAAACAAACAAGTTTGACGGATCTCGTTGCTCCAAAAATTCAAAGTTCAAAACAGAATCGGATTATTTCGGTGGCGAGGTTAGCCCCTCAGAAGAACCAGAAGATGATGATTGAGGCGTTTGCAAAGATTGCGGATGAGTTTCCTAATTGGCAGCTGGTTATATTCGGAGAAGGACCGCTGCGTAGCAGTTTAGAGTTATTAGTGAAAAGTTTACAGTTGGAAGGGAGGGTATTGTTGCCTGGACGGACGGAGCATGTGATTGAGGAGTTGAGGAAATCGAAGATTTTCTGTCTGTCTAGTGATTATGAGGGTATGAGTAATTCCATGCTTGAAGCTGTTTGCGTGGGACTTCCTGTTATCTCAACGAAGGTTTCAGGTTCAGAAGATTTGGTGAACGACGGTGTTGATGGATTCTTAATTGATATGAATGATGTGGATGGAATGGCTAAAGCAATGGGAAAAGTCATGAGTGATGGACAATTAATGAACAAAATGTCACAAATCAATAAAGAGAAAGCTGGCATGTATCAATTAGATAAGATAACCATTATGTGGGAAAGAGCTTTGAGTGTGTAATGTAAAAAAAAGGATGGATAAGTATTTGAGTTTAGATGAGATAAAGTCTATAGAACTAGGCATTCTTGATTATGTAGCTGGAATATGTGAAAAGCATCATTTACGCTATTATTTGGCTTATGGAACTCTCATTGGGGCCATACGACACCACGGTTTTATACCTTGGGATGATGATATTGATATTGTTATGCCAAGACCTGATTACGAAAAGTTGATGGACATTTGTCAGTCTGCTTCTCCAGAAAAGAGATATCAATTGTTGAGCTCAAGGGATGAAGTTTATTTATATGGATTTGCCAAAGTAGTGGATAGACGCACAGAGATAGTTGATGATACTGTTGAAATGATACCGGGTTTGGGCATATGGCTAGACATCTTCCCTTATGATGGGATGACTAGCAAAAATTCATGGAATAACAGAATTTGCTATTATTTGAATAAGCTTCGAGGAGCAGCTATATATAAAGAGTTCCCACAAGGAAAAGGTGCAAACTATTTTGTATGGAAACTTTGCCGTTTAATAGGTTATCGGATCTTTCTTAAATGGTATGAGCGATTATGTAAAGCTGTGCCATATGACACCTCACAATATGTTGGCCTGATATCTGATAGGCGTGATTATCATCCAAGAGAATTGTTTAAAGAGACTATTAAAGTGCAGTTTGAAGGAAAAGAATATGATGCTCCTATCGGATATGATCAGATGTTAAGAAATTATTATGGTGATTATATGCAGTTACCTCCAGAAGAGCAGCGTGTTTCCCATCATATTAAAGCAGTTTTAATTTAGTTATTATGAATAGATTGTTATTTTTACTTTTGGTACTCATTTGGGGCGTAAACAGCGCAATCGGTGGGCAGAAACGTGAAACAAACTTTCACCTTGGTCTCGACCTTCAGACTAAATATGTCTGGCGTGGAATGGAGATGCAAACGGAAGATGCCGCACCTGTTCTCTTCCCACAGTTGAATTACCAAAAAAACGGCTTTTATGCCTACGTGATGGGTGGATATGCTGTTAACGGCAAATATAGTGAAGTTGACCTCGGCCTGAGTTACACCAACAAATGGCTGACAATCGGTATAAACGACTACTATTATCCAACCACGACTACCCCTCATGACGAATACTTTAACTTGAAGGGGCGAGAGACAGGACATTGGCTTGAAGGTATGGTGACTATTTCTCCAGAATCTATTCCTGCCTACTTGACTCTTTCCAATTTCTTTGCTGGAGCAGATAAGAATGCTGATGGTAAACAGGCCTATTCCACTTATGCAGAATTAGGCGGCCATTATGATTTCTTGGATGACCACCAGATAGCCCTTGCCGTCGGTGCTGCCTTCAATAAAAGTTGTTATAACGGCTACGAGCATGGATTCGGTATATGTAATATAGAACTGAAATATACTTATAACCTCGCATTTAAGAACGGCTTTACGTTACCACTGAGTGTGATGTATATTATCAACCCGGTCTATGAGAAGTCGCATGTCAACTTCAAGACCTCGTTCGCATTCTGAATACAGATGATCAACCGCAATGCTGTGATTATGGCAGCTGGGACGTCCTCTCGATTTGTCCCCTTATGCCTTGAACGACCTAAAGGCTTGCTCGAGGTAAAGGGAGAGGTATTGATAGAACGCCAGATCCGTCAACTTTTAGAGGCTGGAATCACAGACATCACAATCGTAGTTGGCTACAAAGCAGAAATGTTCAGGTATCTGGAACAGAAATACGGCGTTTCTATAGTTCTGAATGAGGATTATTCAAGATACAACAACACTTCATCAGTTATCCGTGTATTGGATAGGCTTGATAATACCTATCTATGCAGTTCAGACAACTATTTTCCTCGGAATGTATTTTTAGGCAATCCTGCTGATAGCTATTATTCTGCACTCTATGTGGAAGGTACAACCGGAGAATATTGTATCCATACGAATGACAAAGGGTATATCACTAAAGTAACCATTGGCGGAAGTGACTCCTGGTATATGGTCGGGCATGTTTATCTTACCAAAGCATTCTCCGAGCGTTTTGTGCAGATACTCAAAAAAGAGTATAATCATCCAGAAACCCGACAGGAATATTGGGAAGATGTCTATATCCGCCATATAGCCGAGCTTCCGATGCGTATAAACAAATATGCCAGTGGTGACATCTTTGAATTTGACACTCTTGATGAACTCCGCAAGTTTGATGACAGTTATGTATCCGATACTCGTTCCGCTATCATCAAGGACATCTGTTCAGAGCATGGATGGGCAGAAAACGACCTCAAGGAGTTCAGAAAAGTGAAGTTTGAAGGTAATGCGTTACAGTTCAGATTTATAGTAGGAAATACTCACTATCTGTACGATAACCTTTCGGACAAAAAGTTGAGAATAATATGAAGACAGCTGTAATCTTGGCAGCACGCAAGGAGAGAGACAGCGTTGTTCCTTATCCGCTCCTTCCGTTCTCAAACGACATTTGTTTGCTTGACAGGACTCTATCGATACTCCGTGAGTCAGGATTCCAGAAGATCCTTGTCGTTGCAGGTTATCAGTCGGAGATGTTCCAGAAGTATGAATCCGCAGATGTCAGAATCATTGTCAATCAGGATTATGAGTTTACCTCTTCAATGGGTTCACTAGCCTTAGTGGATGGCGCTGTTGACGAGGACTTTCTCCTTATTGAAGGAGATACTTTCTATGAGAAAAAAGTGATACGTCAACTCACTTCTATAAACGAAGGCAACTGCCTCGTAATGACCGAAGAGAGTGGAAGCGGAGATGAGTGTTACGTAGAGACACGTTCAGGCTTTGTCACGAACATCACAAAGGACCGTCATCGAGTCCATCGTTTTGAAGGGGAACTCCTTGGCATTATGCGTATCTCACTCCTGACATTCCGTAAGATTATAGAACTGTGGCAGCAGTCTGCCAATCCGTATTTGAACTATGAATACCTTCTCATGGATGCGACAGATGCCATTGAGCGCCCCGTTTTACAGTTCTCAAATCTTATCTGGGGTGAGGTTGACCACATGGCAGATTTCAAAAAGCTTAAGAATGAAGTCTATCCACGGCTTCGAAGACGGGAAGACCCCTTTAATTATGCCAATCTCATAAGCCATCTTTCTCATATTTTCCCTGGGGAAGACCTTTCAGGAGCTGTAATTACAAAGATAGGTGGCATGAGTAACAAGAATTTCCGTGTGGATTATGCAGGAAAGAGTTACGTACTTCGCGTACCTGGAAATGGTTCGGAGGGAATGGTTGTAAGAGCCAACGAGGAATTCAATGCTAATGAGGGAAGTCGCCTTGGCGTGAATCCTGTTACCTATTATTTCAATGCCGATACTGGCGTCAAGTTAACAGAATATGTAATTGGTGCAGAGACTCTTAATGGTGCAACCATCCAACGCCCAGACAACATGGCAAAGGTTGCTGACATCTATCGAACAATACATAGCGCCCATATTCGTCTTCGCAACGAGTTCAATATCTTTAAGGAGATAAGTAAATACGAAATGCTTTTAGAAGATGCCCATGCCATAATGTATGCTGGATGGGAACAAACCCGTCCTGCGGTCATGGGATTGGAATCGCTCTTGAATCAGTTAGGCATCGACCTGAACCCCTGCCATAACGATGCTGTACCTGAAAACTTCATAAAGGCCTCCGATGGTCGTATTTATCTGATAGACTGGGAATATTCCGGCATGAATGACCCAATGGCTGACCTTGCAGCCCTGTTCCTGGAATCCGACTTCACTGAAGAAAACGAAGACTATGTGCTTTCAAGATATTTCCGTGGCGAGATACCTGAAAAGACGAAGGAGAAGATACTCTGTTACCAGATATTATGGGATTATCTATGGGCACTATGGACAGTTATCAAGGAGGCCAAAGGCGATGATTTCGGTTCCTATGGTATGGACCGCTATAACCGTGCAAGAAAAAACATTGAGAAGTTAAACAACTTATAATATTTTATGGAAAGAGAGAATCTTAATGGTAGAATTGACTGGGTCATGACCTTAGTTCCCTTCTTTGGCGTTGCAGCCCTGGGGGCGCTGTTCATGCTGATTCCAGATGGTTCGAAAACCGTTTTGGAGGCAGTACGTAAATTCATTGGCGACGACTGTGGCCTTTACTATGCCATTCTTGGAGTAGGCGTTTTCTGGCTCAGTATATGGACAGCATTCTCCAAGTATGGAAAAGTAAAACTTGGAAAACTTGACAAGCCTCAGTATGGCAACTTCATGTGGGGAGCCATGATTTTCACTTCTGCCCTCGCAGCAGACATCCTTTTCTACTCATTGAGTGAGTGGGCTATGTATGCTAGTGACCCTCATGTAAAGTCAATGGGCAGCATGCAGATGTGGGTTCCAACATTTCCTCTATTCCATTGGGGACCTATCGCTTGGTGTTTCCATATTATCCTTGCAGTTTGTTTTGGATTTATGATGCATGTCCGCAAACGTGAGCGTCAACGCTTCTCTGAGGCTTGCCGTCCTCTCTTCGGCAACAAGATGGACGGTCCATGGGGGCGTTTGATTGATATTGTCGCCATCCTAGCTATGCTGGCAGGTATCGCGACAACCTTTTCCCTTGCAACTCCGCTTCTTTCAGCAGCACTCTGCGAGGTTTTGGGAGTTTCTGATAGCATTTTGCTTACCATTCTGCTACTTGTTGTCATCGCTGTCATTTATACGCTTGCTGTGTGGTTCGGTATGAAGGGAATCTCCAAGATGGCCAAATGGTGCATGTACTTCTTTTTTGCCTTTTTGGCTTATGTACTCTTCCTTGGTGGTGAGACTCGCTACATCCTTGAGACTGGTTTCCAGTCCATCGGTAATCTCATTCAGAATTTCATAGGATTGTCCACCACACTTGATCCATTGCGTGAGACCTCCTTCCCGCAAAACTGGACACTCTATTATTGGGCCTATTGGATGGCATGGACTATTGGCACACCGTTCTTCATTGGTATGATTAGTAAAGGACGCACCATCAGGAACACCATACTTGGCGGTTATGGTTGGGCATTGGCCGGTACTTTTACATCATTCATTATCCTTGGCAACTATGGCTTGGCTCAGCAGATGAAGCATGGACTTGATGTGGTCGGCTTCGTCGATGGTGGTGGCACGTATTATGAAGCCATTTTGAAAATACTTGGAACGTTGCCTCTTCCAGAAGTCGCAATGGTTCTCTTGGTTATTACCATGATTATGTTCTATGCAACCTCGTTTGACACGTTGACACTCATCGCATCTACGTATTCCTACAAACGCATAGCCCCAGACGAGGAACCTCATAAGGCCATACGTACCCTTTGGGCTGTGATGTTCATCCTGTTCCCCATCGGACTAATCTTTGCAGAGAATTCTATGTATGGGTTGCAGTCGGTGTCGATTATTGCTGCATTTCCGATAGGAATCATCATCATTATCATGATATGGTCATTTTTTAAAGATGCCAATTTATTCTTAATTGAAAACAAATGATAAAGGTGATTGCTTTTTTGAAGAAAAGATATAATCAATTAGTACTTCATCGATGGGATTTGGGTTTTATTTCAAATTCTATGGATAGTATTCTTAGTGGGGAAGAACCATCAATTCAACGTGTGAAATCACAGTATAGGGATAGATGGTTTGCAGATCCGTTTATTTTGGATTATAATGATGAAGAAATCATCTTATTAGTAGAGGATTACTCTGATTCTGACAAAAAGGGGAAGATCTCAAAACTGGTGATTGACAGGAAATCTTTGAAGCTAAAGGATGTAAAGATTATCTTAGAGTTAGATACTCATCTGAGTTTTCCTGCCATCATACGTAAAGAAGGAAGAGTGTTTATCTACCCAGAAAACAGTGATGCCGGAGGTCTTTGGCTCTATGAATATGATATTGAAAAAGACGAATGCCAAAAAGTATCCCAGCTAAGTGACGAACCTTTAACTGATGCTGTTTTGACAGAAAGGTTTGGAAGAAAACATATTTTCTCAACGAAAGAACCTGATCCTAATAATAATATCATAGGTGTCTATGAGTGGGATGAAAAAAACAAGGAATATTCATTAAAGCAAGAAGTGTGCTTCCAAGAAAAGATTGCTCGTAATGCAGGTGATTTCTTTGAATGGAATGGAAATATATACCGTGCAGCTCAAGAATGCAATCAGATGTATGGGCATGCAATCAGTATTCAAAAGATAGAGGAAAAAGATGGCGTTTTTCAAATGAATGAAGTAAGACGTATTCTTCCACCAAAAGGCGCATTTGGGATACATACCTTTAACACCTACAAAGGATTAACAGTCGTGGATCTAAAGGTGTTCAGGCATCCATGGATAGCAGTGCCTTTGTTTAAGTTAAGAAACTTGTTTAAGAATGCTCGTTAACTCTTTCGTTTTCTGGTGCTTCTTCGCAGCATTTCTGCTGCCGTACTTTACCCTGATGAGGGGGAAGAGTAGGGCACAGAATGTATGGCTGCTGGTAGCCTCGTACTTCTTCTATGGATATGCGGACTGGAGAATGACCATACTCCTATTAATTACCACAATAACATTTTACTTCTTAGGGTTGGCAATAAATAGGGTTTCAGGATTTAAGTTTCAAGTTTCAAGTAACTCATTACTCACCCCCAAAACATTGACCGTTTTGGGCGTGGTACTGGGTGCAGGGATGCTGCTGTATTTCAAATACCTGAACTTCTTTGTGGAGCAGTTTGCGGCATTGTTCGCATTGATGGGGCTGAAGACGAACTTCAGCTCGTTTCATATCTTAGTACCCATTGGCATCTCGTTCTTTACGTTTAAGCTGATTTCTTATGTGGTGGAGGTGTACAAAGGAAACATGGAGCCATGTAGGGATTTCGTGACGTTTGCGGCTTATATCGCTTTCTTCCCTACGATTATGTCGGGACCTATCGACTCTCCGAAGATGTTCATTCCGCAGATGGCAAAGGCCAGACGATGGAATAACTCGGCGGTGACAGAGGGAATGATTAGGGTGCTGTGGGGGATGTTCCTGAAGATGTGTATAGCGGATAAGGTGTCACCCTATACGGATGCTGTGTTTAATAACTATGGGCATCATTCGGGAGTGACCATTGCAGTGGCAGCCGTGATGTACACATTCCAGATTTATACGGACTTCTGCGGTTATTCGGAGATGGCTATCGGTACGGCTCAGGTGATGGGATTCCGCGTGACGGAAAACTTCATGCGGCCGTATTTCTCGACAAACGTCGGAGAGTTCTGGCGCAGATGGCATGCGTCGCTGATGAACTGGTTCCGTGATTATATCTACTTTCCGTTGGGTGGCAGTAGATGTTCGAAGGCAAAGATGTATAGGAACACGATGGTGGTATTCCTCGTGAGTGGATTGTGGCATGGGGCCAACTGGACTTTTATCTTCTGGGGGGCGTATCATGGTTTGTTGGTGTGCTTTTACAAACTAATCAAACCGTTAGTTCCTGGTTTCAGGATTATTCGTGAAACTCATCAGCAAGACAGTCAAGTTCCAGATTCTGCCAAACCTGATTCCCCAAAATCTGAGTCTCATCTGGAAAAACATGAAACTTGGAACTTGATATTTGAAACTATTCGCAAATATACGAACATCTTGCTGGTGTTCATCCTCGTGACGATTGGATGGATGGTGTTCAGATGTGACTCGTTCGGACAGTTCTGGGGAATGCTGGCAGGTCTGACGGCACCGGGGCATTTCTTTGCCTCATGGGCATTGACAGCGGTGCTGCCCATCGGTATCATGTTGCTGAAAGAACTGAAGGATGAGGAAGGATGGAACATTCATTTGCTGCATTCTGACAACTGGGTGGTGAAGGCGATGAGCGTTGGACTTCTCATCGTATTCATTCTTTATATGGGTGAACTGGAAGGGGCTAAGTTCATCTACTTCCAGTTTTAGGCCTGTTTAGTGAAGAGTGATGAATGAAGAGTGAAGAAATTTGTCAACGATAACCAATATTTAGGTTTTCTTCTTTTGTAGATAATGAAATGAGAAAAAGGATAGGGTTTATACTGATCGTTTTGTTCATCATCATCGGATGCGACTGGTTGGTGGGTGCCATCACGGGTAAGATGATTCGTGAGGTGAGAGACGTAGGTGTAAACCAGACAAATACGGCTCAGGCATTGTTCTCCCGTGAGGCGGATGTACTGATACTTGGGTCGTCGAGAGCTAATCATTCATTTGATTGTCGTATTATTGAGGATTCGTTGGGGATGAGTTGCTATAACGCTGGTCGCGACGGACAGAATATGGTGTATGATGCCATGGTGTTTTTCACTTATATTGAACGACATGTGCCGAAGTTGGTTATCTTGGATATCGCAAGCTCGATGATGGATGACAGCTGGTTCGGGAATCTGAAAGAGATGAACTGTTATTACGGATTGGCTGAGCCTCTGGACAAAATTATAGATGAGAACAGTACATGGGTTGAACGTATAAAACTGAAGTCTAACCTATATAAATATAATAATACGTGGCAGTGGCTGCTGAATGCTAAGATGGCTGCCAGCAAGGAAGAGTTGGATGGCTACAGACCTATGCCTGTGAACGAAAAGAGTCCGTTTAAGGTTTCCTTTGTGGATGGTAAGGTATTTGTGGCTGATGGTAGGTGCATGGATTATCTTGAGAGGATAAGAAAGGCATGCGTGGATAAGGATATACGGCTTGTTCTAACTTACACGCCTTCGTTGTCGGTCTTGAATAGTGGTGGCGAGGAAGAGTGGTTGGAGAAGTATAGCGTAAAGAATCATTTGCCATTTATTGATAGTGGGAAGGATTCTTCTTTTTATAATCATCCAGAATTGTTTTATGATATGACGCATCTGAATGCAAAGGGTGCGGAGTTGTATACAAAGAGATTTGTTACTGAATTAAAAAAGAGATAGAATAATAAGATGTTGAAATTTAGTGTTATCATGTCGATATACAAGAGCGATGTGCCAGAGTATCTGCACATCGCTCTTGAGAGTTTATTGAACCAGACGAGACGACCGGATGAGATCGTCATCGTAGGAGACGGGCCTGTTTCAGCAGAGCTGGAAAAAGTGGTTCAAAGTTTCAAGTCTAAGGTCGCTAGGTCCAAGTCAAAAGTCTCGAAAACAGCCAAAGATGCCTCAAGTATTCAAGAGAGTTCAACTCGTAGATATGAGTACTTTAAACTAGAGGTAGAGGGGCTGAGCGAAGCGAAAAAGGCCATCACAGATGGAAATGAGAGTGAAAAGTTTCAAGAAGGTTCAGAGGTTCTAAACTCAAATGGATTTGATACGAAGATGCCGGAGATTACGTATCTGCGGCAAAAGAAGAACAGAGGACTTGGTGCTGCTTTGGCTGTAGCGGTAGAGGCAGCGAAATATCCGTATCTGGCGCGAATGGACTCGGATGATATCTGTCTGCCGGACCGTTTTGAGAAGCAGATGAAATGCTTCGAGGAGGACCCGGAACTGAGTGCCGTGGGCGGTATGATCACGGAGTTCGTGGATACGCCGGAGAACATCGTGACGAAAAGGGTGCTGCCCCTGGAGGATAAGGACATCAAACGGTTTATGAAGAGCCGGTGCGGCGTGAACCATGTGACGGTGATCTTCAAAAAAGAGGATCTGCTGAAGGCGGGGAACTACCGTAGTGACTACCGACAGGAGGATTACTACCTGTGGGCGAGGATGATGAAGGTGGGTTGTAAGTTCCGTAATATCCCGGATGTGGTGGTGAACGTCAGGTCGGGGTATGACCAGTTTGCCAGGCGCAGCGGATGGAAATACTACCTGGATCATTGTGCCATCTTCCGGTATATGTACCGCGAAGGGCTGATATCATGGGGGAGACTGGCGTATAACTATATCGTCAGGTTCGTCGTGCAGTTCCTGATGCCGAACGGACTGCGCACATGGGTGTACCAGCATGTGCTGAGGAAGTAGGGACACAGAAGGCGGCAGAGCCGCCGGTTACAAGTTCAAGGTTCAAGGTTCAAAGCCTAACGGACTGAGTAGGTTTGCCCACAGAGGCGGCGAAGCCGCCGTTCCAAGTTCCAGGTTATGTCCATCCTGGCCATGATTTTCGTCGCGACTCGGCCAAATTGATGCAAGCATCCTTGGCGCTCGCTGCTCCGAAAATTCAAAGTTCAAACCTTCAAGCTGGAGTAACAAGCATGAAAGCATATCATACCTCTCAGTTCTCAACTCTCAGTTCTCAGCTGTCTAGTTGCCCACAGAAGGCAGCGGAGCTGCAAGTTCAAGGTTCAAACGCAGCGGAGCTGCTGGTTCAAAGTTCAAATGCGCTGAAGCGCGTTCAAGGTTGCCCACAGATTCGCACAGATTTACTCAGATTAATAGTTTCATGTTCCTAGTTTCAAGTGGAAGGTGGAAGGCGCTGAGGCGCGTGGAATACTAATACTTCGTAGAAATCTGGGAGTTACCGCAAAGCGGGAAATCTATTAAATGATACTTCTATGATTTTCTAAAAGAGAATCTTGTCACGACTCGACAAAGCTGAAGTAAACTTCGCTCTGTACTCGCTGCTCCAATATTTTCTAAAAGAGAATCTTGTCACGACTCGACAAAGCTGAAGTAAACTTCGCTCTGTACTCGCTGCTCCAAGATTTCCAGCCGAAGGCTGCTATTATGAGATTTCTGCCCGAAGGGCTTTAATACATACTTCGTAGAAATCCATGAGTTGCCGCTAACGCGGGAAATCTGGGAAACAATCTTTGGCTTATATATGTTGCTTTTGTTGTTTAAGTTGTTTTTATATTAAACACAAATTGGCAGAAATGGCCAAAAATTATTCATTAATTATTTTTTGATAATTTGTGCGTAATTAGCGGGAATTAGTGTTAACTCATATAACGATAACAACTTATCGGTCAAAGACCGATTCTGATCTGTGAGTTCCGTGCTATCTGTGTGAACAAAAGGCAATTAATTTGGAGAATTCAAATGTTTGATGTATCTTTGTGACATGAAATACCCGATTGGCATACAGAATTTTGAGAAGATCCGCAAAGATGGTTATGTCTATGTGGACAAAACGGACTTTGTATGGAAACTCGTCAATGAGGGAAGCTATTACTTTCTCTCTCGTCCGCGTAGGTTTGGTAAGTCGTTGCTGCTCTCTACCTTGGAAGCTTACTTCCAGGGGAAGCGTGAGCTGTTCGAGGACCTGGCCATCGAAGGGAAGGAGAAGGAATGGAAACAATATCCTATTCTGCACCTGGACCTGAACAGCAGGGATTATAAAGATGAGAGCTCGCTGGAGGCTGAACTGAACAGACACCTCGATAAGTGGGAAAAACAATATGGCGACGAATATCGTGACCGGGCGGCGGAGGAACGTTTCATTCATGTGATAGAGAATGCTTACGAGCAGACCGGAGAGCGCGTGGTCATCTTGGTGGATGAGTATGACAAGCCTTTGCTTCAAACCATCAACCAGACGGAGTTGCAGAATGCTTACCGAAACAAACTGAAGGCTTTCTATAGTGTTTTGAAGACTAAGGATGCCATGATCCGCTTTGCCTTCCTCACGGGTGTGACGAAGTTCGGGAAGGTAAGCGTGTTCAGCGATCTGAATAACCTGATAGACATCTCTATGTTGCCGCAGTTCACCACGATTTGTGGTATCACCGAAGAGGAACTGCATCGGAACTTCGATGAAAGTGTGGCCCTGCTGGCGCATGCCAACGGCATGAGTGTATCTGACTGCTACGAAAGGCTGAAGGAGGATTTCGACGGCTATCATTTTGATGTCGGTGCACCAGGGATGTACAACCCATTCAGCCTGCTCAACACATTGTGCTTCTCTGTGTTCCGCGACTACTGGTTTGAGACTGGCACCCCGTCGTTTCTGGTGGAGCAGCTGCAGAAGACGGACTATCCGCTGGACATGATGACGGAGGAGCAGCTGTCGGCTGACTCGCTGAATAGCATCGACACTATTGACGAGAACCCGCTGCCGCTGCTCTACCAGAGCGGCTACCTGACGATACAAGGTTATGATAGGGAGTTTAAGGCTTACCAGCTGGGGTTCCCTAACCGTGAGGTGCGCGAGGGATTCATCAAATACCTGGTGCCTTACTACACGCCACGGAACAGGGGGAAGAGCCAGTTTAATATTGCACTGTTTGTTAGAGAGGTACGTTCTGGTAATGCCGATGGTTTCATGCACCGTCTGGAGTCGCTGTTTGCCAATGGTGACTATCAGGTGATGGGTGACAGGGAGCTGTATTTCCAGAATGTGATGTATGTGGTGTTCATGATGCTGGGCTTCTATGTGGAGGTGGAGCGTCATACCACCGACGGCCGTATGGATGTGCTCATGCAGACGAAGGATTTCATCTATATCTTCGAGTTGAAGATTGACCAGAGTGCGGATGTGGCCCTGCGGCAGATTAAGGAGCGCGGCTATGCCTTGCCTTTCGCTAACGACCCGCGAAGGCTCTTTAAGATTGGTGTCAACTTCTCAACTGACACCAAGCGCATCGATGACTGGAAGATTGAGGATTGAGAGTTGCCCACAGATTTTCACAGATTTACACCGATTTACGATAGTTTCAAGTTCCAGGTTATGTCCATCCTGGCCATGATTTTCGTCGCGACTCGGCCAAATTGATGCAAGCATCCTTGGCGCTCGCTGCTCCGAAAATTCAAAGTTCAAGGTTTTCCCACAGATTCTCACAGATTTACACAGACATATTAAATACATACTTCGTAGAAATCTATGAGTTGCCGCTAACGCGGGAAATCTGAGAAACGATCTTTGGCTTATATATGTTGTTTTTGTTGTTTGAGTTGTTTTTATATTTAAACACAAATTGTGAGAAATGACCAAAAATTATTCATTAATTCAATTTTGATAATTTGTGCGTAATTGGTGATAATTAGTGTTAACTCTTAAAACTATAACAACTTATTGGTCTGTTTGCCCACGGATTTACACCGATTTATATAGAATTAACAAAGAAAAGTTTCATTATATTTAAACTTTTGTTATCTTTGCAAAATGAGAAGAAAGATTATTGCGTTTGGTTCTTATTACCATGACTTTATCAAAACACTCTCTGATAAAGAGAGCAGAAAGATTAAGTATATTCTTTCTTTGCTTGAAAGGGAAGACAGACTCCCCGTAAAATTTATTAAGCATATAAAAGAACATGGTAATCTCTATGAGCTAAGAATGAAATATGATAGTAACATCTATAGGGTGTTCTTTATCTTCGACGGCAATTGTATTGTGGTGCTCTTTCATGGATTTCAAAAGAAAACACAGAAAACACCTAAGGCAGAGATTGAAAAAGCTATAAAAATTAGAGCAGAGTATTATGAGTACAAAGAAAAATATGATTACTGATATTAGTGCTGAGCTAGAACAGGAGTTTGGGGCACCTGGTACTCCTCAACGAGAGAAGTTCGATGAGGAGGCTTATGCATTCTATACGGGTCAGCTGTTGCAGAATGCTCGTAAAGAAGCAAAGGTGACGCAAGCAGAATTGGCCAGTCGAGTGAATTCGACGAAGTCGTATATCTCGCGTGTGGAGAATGGGGATATTGTTCCTAGTGTGGCTAAATTCTGGCAGATGATCACTTCTTTAGGTATGAGAGTGGAAATCGTTAAACCGATAGGGTAGTGAAAAGTTTGCACACAGAAGGCAGCGGAGCTGCAGGTTCAAAGTTCAAGGTTCAAGGTTCAAATGCGCTGAAGCGCGTGCAAGGTTCAGAGTTGCACACAGATTCCACAGAACTCACGGATTTTGTTTCTCCTGTAGTAAAAGTCCTTAAAGGACTTTAGATCTGTGTCATCTGTGTTATCTGTGTGAACTTTTAAAACAAATTGACAGAAATGACCATAAATTATCACGAATTCATTTTTGATAATTTGTGCTTAATTGGTGATAATTAGTGTTAACTCTTATAACTAGAAATATCGGACAAAGACCGATTTAGATCTGTGTTACTTAGAGAAATAAATTATTCTTATTATTCTAATTTCTTTCTATTATCACCGCCTAGCGGCAATAGTTATTTCTCCATATTTCTTTGAAACTTGAGTATTTATGCTACTGACTGTCTTTACTACTGCGTATAACCGGCCGAAGGAACTGAGGAGGTTGTATGGCTCGCTGGTGAGGCAGACGTGCCGGGATTTCGTGTGGCTGATAGTGGATGACAGCACGGATGAACGGGTACGGCAGGTGGTGGAGGAACTGAAAGATGAGGGGACCATCGGTATTGACTATCACCGGCAGGAGCATCGGGGAAAACACTGGGCACAGCGACTGGGATTCTCGCTCGTGAAAACACCATACGTGGTGGATATCGATGATGATGACGAGCTGACGGATGACTGCGTGGAGGTGCTGCTCAGGGAATGGGAAAGAATAGAGGAGGAGGGACGGACGGATATCGGAATGGTATGCGGTCTGTCAGTGAATGCGAAAGGTGAGATACTGTGTTATCATGATGACCGTGACTATATCGATACGGACTACATCGAGATGGAGTGGACATGGCATCATCCCAGCGAGAATCTGTTGTCGAGAAGAACGGAAACGATTGAGAAGGCGCATGTCTTCTGTGATGACGGGAAATGGCTGTATGACCAGGTGTCGCTGGTCAGAGAGTCGGTATTGTGGAACCGCATCGCCAAGAAGTATCGTTCCAGATACTTGAATCATCCCATGAGGGTGTATCATGAGGAGGGTGAGGAAAGGCTGAGCCGACCTGCTTTCAACCGGCAGACTTGTATTAACTATGTCTTCTCTAATTATGTGATGGTGAATGAGTTGCGTGGGCATTGGACGGAGAATATTCATGACTTAGTGAAATACTTGGCGGAATATATGGCATGCGGCATGACTCTCAAGTTTTCTTTTCGTCAATTGATACGTACCATTGAAGGATGGGGACCGAAGGCTATTTGTGTGATGCTATCACCTGCTGCGTGGCTTGTCGGTGCGTATTTTAGAAAAGACACAGATATGAATCGGTCTTTGACCGATAAGTTGTTATAGTTGTTCCTGTTGTCGTTAAAACTAATAACAGGTTGGATTAAAAACAACTAAAACAGCAAAAACAACAAGTAACGACCACGGCCGTTGTAATTATAAGAGTTAACACTAATTCTCACCAATTATCCAAAATTACCCCAAAGAGTATTTATGAATAATTTTTGGCAATTTCTGCCAATTTGTGTTTAATATAAAAACAACTCAAACAACAAAAACAACATATATAAGCCAAAGATTGTTTCCCAGATTTCCCGCGTTAGCGGCAACTCATAGATTTCTACGAAGTATGTATTAAAGCCCTTCGGGCAGAAATCTCAGAATAGCAGCCTTCGGCTGGAAATCTTGGAGCAGCGAGTACAGGAATTATGTGGAAAAGCTGGTGGCATAGGTGGGTGGCTCCCCATTGGAGAATTGGCTTCTTGCAGAACACCCTGGAGGAGGTGATTGCTGGAGCTGAACCAGTGATCAAATGGATGCGTGCCAAACATCAGGATGGGTGGTTTGCTGATCCTTTTGTGTTGAAAGTGACAGATTCATCTATCTCGCTGCTTGCCGAGGAATTCAGATATAAAACGGGAAAGGGGCGGATTGTCAGACTGGATATTGACAGGGAGACGCTTACACTGGAGAAGGTGACACCGCTCATTGATGGCTGTCATCTGAGTTTCCCGTTTATCATCAGTACTTTGCCCACAGAAGGCAGTGAAGCTGCAGGTTCCAAGTTCAAGGTTCAAGGTTCAAAGCCTAGCGGACTGAGTATGTTGCCCACAGAAGGCGGCAGGCCGCCGGTTCCAGGTTCAAGGTTCCAGGTTCAAGGTTTGCCTACAGATTTACACAGATTTTCTCAGATTATTAATGACTCAAGCCGGCAGGCAATAATTTTCAATCCTCAATTTTCAATTGCCTTTGGCGATGATTGTCACGACTCGGTCAATCAAGCAAGCTTGTTGACGCTCGCTGCTCCAATCATTCTCAATTCTCACGAGGTGATGGTGTTTCCGGAGACGGGGAAGGAAGGACGATGGAGTTGCTATCGGCTGAATGTTGACACGAATGAGTGTGTGCTGGAGCGTGTGATGTGTGACAAGCCGTTGGTGGATGCCGTGATATATGAGGATCATGTGTTTGCAACATCTTTTCCTGATCCGAATGGGAAGAGCCTGGGTGTATATGAACTGAGTGAGGATGGTTGTCAGCTGGAGCGGACTGTGACGTTTGAAGAGAATGTGGCTCATAATGCAGGCGCATTCTTTAAGATCGGTGAGAAGGTGTACCGGCCTGCACAGGAATGTAACGAGTGGTATGGACATGCACTGAGCATACAGGAGTATCAGCAGGGTACATTCCATGAGGTTCGCCGCATTCCCGGCCTGCATACCCTAAATATGTTTCAAGGAGTGACCGTCGTTGACCAAAAGATGTTCCCGCGACAGTGGATCTATCGGTTGATAGGGAAGAGTGACCTGTAGATCTAGGCGGCAAGCCGCCGGTTTGGCCCACAGAAGGCAGCAGAGCTGCAGTTCCAGGTTATGTCCATTCTGGCCATGATTTTCGTCGCGACTCGGCCAAATAGATGCAAGCATCATTGGCGCTCGCTGCTCCGAAAATTCAAGGTTCAAACGCAGCGGAGCTGCTGGTTCAAGGTTCAAAGCCTAACGGACTGAGTAGGTTTTCCCACAGAGGCGGCGAAGCCGCCGTTCCAAGTTCCAGGTTATGTCCATCCTGGCCATGATTTTCGTCGCGACTCGGCCAAATTGATGCAAGCATCCTTGGCGCTCGCTGCTCCGAAAATTCAAAGTTCAAACCTTCAAGCTGGAGTAACAAGCATGAAAGCATATCATACCTCTCAGTTATCAACTCTCAGTTCTCAGCTGTCTAGTTGCCCACAGAAGGCAGCGGAGCTGCAGGTTCAAAGTTCAAGGTTCAAGGTTCAAATGCGCTGAAGCGCGTGCAAGGTTCAGAGTTGCACACAGATTCCACAGAACTCACGGATTTTGTTTCTCCTGTAGTAAAAGTCCTTAGGACTTTAGATCTGTGTCATCTGTGTTATCTGTGTGAACTTTTAAAACAAATTGGCAGAAATGGCCAAAAATTATTCATAAATACTTTTTTTGGTAATTTTGGATAATTGGTGAGAATTAGTGTTAACTCTTATAATTAGAATGGCCGTGGTCGTTGTATGTTGTTTTTGTTGTTTAAGTTGTTTTTAATCACAACAAATGCTTTGTTTTTAACGACAACTGGAACAACTATAACAACTTATCGGTCAAAGACCGATTTAGATCTGTGTCATCTGTGCTATCTGTGTGAACTTTTAAACACAAATTGCGAGAAATTGAACAAAATTATTTATAAATTCATTTTTGATAATTTGTGCGTAATTAGTGGGAATTAGTGTTAACTCTTAAAACTATAACTTATCGGTCAAAGACCGATTCTGCCCCGGGTTCCTTAGAGAAGTAAAATTATTCTTATTATTCCAATTTCTTTCCTTTTCCCTTTTTTTCTGGCCTTTGAACTAGCTGCTGTGCTATTTTTATGACCATGCAGGAGATGAAGTTTTCAGTCATCATGTCGATATATCAGAACGATGTGCCAGAGCATCTGCACATCGCTCTTGAGAGCTTGTTGAACCAGACGAGACGGCCGGATGAAATCGTCATCGTGGGAGACGGTCCTGTTCCAGCGGAGCTGGAGCAGGTAATTGAAAGCTTGCCCACAGAAGGCAGCGGAGCTGCAGGTTCAAAGTTCAAGGTTCAAGGTTCAAATGCGCTGAAGCGCGTGCAAGGTTCAGAGTTGCACACAGATTCCACAGAACTCACGGATTCTATTACTCAAACCAGTAGGTTCAATTCTCAATCTTCAATTGCCTTTGGCGATGATTGTCACGACTCGGTCAATCAAGCAAGCTTGTTGACGCTCGCTGCTCCAATCATTCTCAATTTGCAAGGGCATGAGACGGTGATTAGGTACTTGCCACAGGAGAAGAACAGGGGACTGGGGGCGGCAATGGCGATTGCGGTGGAGGCAGCGCAATATCCGTATCTGGCAAGGATGGATGCAGACGATATCGCTGTGCCTGACAGGTTTGAGAAACAGTTGAGGTTTTTGGAGCAACATCCTGATGTGGCTGCTGTTGGCGGAATGATAGAGGATTTCTCTTCAGACCCGAACCACGTGACGGGCAGGCGAGTCGTTCCGTTAGAGAGTGAGGACATCCATCGGTATATGCGGTCACGAAATGGGATGAATCACGTGACGGTGATGTTTAAGAAAGAGGAATTGCTGAGGGTAGGGAATTACCAACCTTTTCATTTGAATGAGGATTATTACCTGTGGGTGAGAATGATACAACAGGGATGTCAATTGATGAATATCCCTGATGTGCTGGTGAGAGTGAGAGCAGAAAAGGAACAGGTGGACAGAAGGGGAGGGTTTCCATATTTCAGAGATCAGTACCGGGTGTTTAAGTACATGCTGAATACTGGGTTCATCTCTTGGCCACGGTTCTTGTTGAATATCTGTGAACGGGGCACCGTGCAACTCTTGATGCCTTTATCTGTGCGCTGCTGGTTTTATCAGCGGTTTTTAAGGAAATAAGGTGGTGAAAAGGGAAAGAAATTGGAATAATAAGAATAATTTTTCACTACTTACAAATAATTATCAAAAGAACATTATCCTTTTTAGATCATTCACAGGTATGTTATAATGAAAAGCAAAATAAACAACCTGAACAACATACAACGGCCAGTGGCCGTTTTAACTATAAAAGTTCACACAGATAACACAGATGACACAGATCTAAAGTCCTTTAGGACTTTTACTACAGGAGAAACAAAATCCGTGAGTTCTGTGAGATCTGTGTGCAACTCTGAACCTTGCACGCGCTTCAGCGCATTTGAACCTTGAACCTTGAACTTTGAACCTGCAGCTCCGCTGCCTTCTGTGGGCAACTAGACAGCTGAGAACTGAGAGTTGAGAACTGAGAGGTATGATATGCTTTCATGCTTGTTACTCCAGCTTGAAGGTTTGAACTTTGAATTTTCGGAGCAGTGAGCACAGAGCGAAGTTTACTTCAGCTTTGTCGAGTCGCGACGAAAATCATGGCCTGAAAGGACATAACTTGGAACGGCGGCTTCGCCGCCTCTGTGGGCAACCAACTCAGTCCGCTAGGCTTTGAACCTTGAACTTTGAACCTTGAACTTTGAACCTGGAACTGCAGCTCTGCTGCCTTCTGTGGGCCAAACCGGCGGCTTGCCGCCTTTCGATGATGACGATTGCGTATATAGTTACTGCTCAGACCCATGAGGGGCCTTTGAATGTTGTGAAGGCACTTATACGGGAAATGACCAAGAGGGGGAATGTGTGTACATTACTCTACTTGGAGGACCGTGAGGAGATTGATTTTGGCTGCGAGAAGAAGAGAATCGGATATTGGGATGATATCAACCTGGCAGCCTTTGATGTGGTACATACGCATGGCATCAAACCGATGTGGTTCGTCTATCTCTATCTGCTGCGGCATCGAAGACCGAAGCATACCCGTTTTGTCACTACGCTCCATAGTTTTATCGGTGAGGATTTCCGATGGAAGTATGGCAGATGGAAGGGCTGGCTGTTGAGCAAGTGCTTTTTACATCTGGCCAACTGTCATGATGTGGCCATCACGCTTAGCGATGTAGCCACACAGTATTACTCTCGATGGATTCCGAAAAAGAAACTAATGAGATGTTATCATGGCATGGACTTAGAGGCTCGTGAAGACAATTGCAGTGAAGAGCATCAGAACCTGGTGGTCGGCACTTATTGTGCGTTGGAGAGAATCAAGGGCGTGGATGTGTTGATCAAAGCGATGGACTACCTGCCGGAGAACACGCAACTGATGGTCATTGGCAATGGGAGTGAGAGGTCGAGACTGGAAGCTCAGAGTGAGCACCTTGGTGGTCGGGTGACCTTCATGGGTGATCAGCTGGAGCCTTATCGGTTTCTTCCCTCTTTCGATGTGTTTGTTGTCGCTTCATATAGTGAGGGGTTCTGCCTGGCCTTGTTAGAGGCTGCTCACTATGGGAAAGAGGTGGTGTGCAGTGATATCCCAGGGATGAGGGAGAAGTTCTCGGACGAGGAGGTGACTTATTTTGAGGCAGGGAATGAAGAGGATTTGGCACACAAGATATTGCTGGCCCAAGGGGCTCATCATGGTGACAATCTAAAGCGTAGGGCACAGTTCTTCTCAGAGGAATCCATGGGACAGAATCATCTGGCTATCTATAGGGAGGACAAGAGTCTTATCAAGTGAAAAGTGAGAAGTGGTAAGTTTAAGGAGTGCCGAAGCAATTCATAATTCATAATGCATAATGCATAATGAGCCTGCCGGCTTTCTCAGAATTGAAAATTGAGAATGATTGGAGCAGCGAGCGTCAACAAGCTTGCTTGATTGACCGAGTCGTGACAATCATCGCCAAAGGCAATTGAAAATTGATAATTGCCTGCCGGCTTGAGAAAAATCTTTAAAATCTGAAAATCTGTGGGCAACTAGACAGCTGAGAACTGAGAGTTGAGAACTGAGAGGTATGATATGCTTTCATGCTTGTTCTCCAGCTTATAAGTTTTGAACCTTGAACTTTGAACCTTGAACCAGCGGCTCTGCCGCGTTTGAACTTTGAACCTGGAACTTGGAACGGCGGCTTCGCCGCCTCTGTGGGCAAACTTAGAACCATTTTATGAGATTAGATATTTCTGAACAGCAGTTTCTGGAACTTCTCAGGGCTGGACTTTGGGAGGGGAAGGTGAATTCTGCTCTTTTTGAACAGGCTGACTGGGAGAGGATGATGACAGTGGCCGAGCACCAGACGATGACTGGTGTTGTGGGTGAGGCGATGATGAGCCTGCCCGATGATTTGGTGCCTGTAGAATGGAGAATGAAAACGGTGGCTCGCCTTGTGGGAATCGAGGATATGAACAGTAGGATGAACGACTTCCTGCCGGTGCTGTTCAAGAAGCTACGGAGCCAGGGATGGAATGTATGGCTGTTGAAAGGACAAGGGGTCGGGAGATGTTATCCACATGCACAAAGGCGGCAGCCAGGAGATATTGATGTCTTCTTCACAGACGAAAAGGAGTATCACGATGCCTGTAAGTTCTTCAAAAAGCATCTACGTCCTCAGGATATCAAGGCTGAGAGTGATGAGACCAAGGACTTTGAGTTTGTGGCTGGATCACAGTACGTGGAACTGCATGGTGCCATTGTGACTGAGCTGAACAGGGCTTGTCGGAAGCATTTTGGCTCCTGGAAAGAGATGGTGATGAAGGAGGAGGGTAGGGCGGTGCCCGATTGGGATAGTGTGGTTCTTCCACCTTGTCGTTTCGATGCGGTCTTTATCTTCCTGCATACGGTAAGGCATTATTTCGGAGGAGGAATAGGCTTGAGGCAGGTGGCTGACTGGATGCGTTATATCTATACCAACATGGAGGAAATTGACAAAGAGAGGTTGGCTGAGGATATCAGACTGTTAGGGCTGGAGAAGATTTGGAAAGTGTTCGGTTGTATGGCGGTTCACTATCTGGGTTATCCTCAGGAGTATATGCCTCTATACGATAAGAAATATCAAAAAGAAGGAGGCTTAGTGCTTCGGTACATCCTCGACTCTGGTAATTTCGGTTATTATGATGCCAGGACAAAGACCAGGTCGAAGAGCTACTTGGTACAAAGGTGGAAAGCTTTTTCGGGGCATCTGCAGATGAAACTGAGAAACTTCAGGATGTTCCCAGAGGAGTCGGTATATGGTATTCCTAGCTTTATCATTGACGGATTGAGGAGAGCCGCCCTGCGGAAGTGAAAGAGTTTCCCACAGAAGGCAGCAGAGCTGCAGTTCCAGGTTCAAAGTTATGTCCATTCTGGCCATGATTTTCGTCGCGACTCGGCCAAATTGATGCGAGCATCTTTGGCGCTCGCTGCTCCGAAAATTCCAGGTTCAAAGTTCAAACGCGGCAGAGCCGCTGGTTCAAGGTTCAAAGTTCAAGGTTCAAAACTTATAAGCTGGAGAACAAGCATGAAAGCATATCATACCTCTCAGTTCTCAACTCTCAGTTCTCAGCTGTCTAGTTTCCCACAGATTTTCACAGATTTTAAAGATTTTTCTCAAGCCGGCAGGCTAATTATCAATTATCCATTGTCAATTGTCAATTCTGAGGAAGCCGGCAGGCTAATTATGCATTATGCATTATGAATTATGAATTGCTTCGGCGCTTCTACACTCCTAAATATAAAACGCGCGATGGCGACCCAGACGGGTCGCCATCGCGCGTTTTTATATCTTGTCGACGATTCTCTGGATCTTTTGGAACAGGGGACCTCGCTCGATGTGGCTGGCTACTGCCAGGCGATGCAGGATTCTATAGACGAGTTTGTTGCGGTCGAGACGGCGGACAATGTAGTAGATGCCGTTGGTGTTGAAGAAACCCACAAGGACGACAACGGCAAACTGGTCGAGCGCTCCTCCACCCAGGCGCCAGGTGATGAACCAACAGAGCACATTCAGCAAGTTAAGCAGAATGACACATACTGAAGTGCCGGCATGAGAGAAGCCCATCTCGATGAACAGATGGTGGAGGTGGCTCTTGTCGGCATGGAAAGGAGAGACACCTTTCATGATACGACCTGTCATGACGCGTAGTGTGTCGAAGATGGGAACAGACAACACGGAGATGGTGAAGGCAACGAGTCCCATGGTGGGAAAGGTCTTGCTCACTCGCGAGTGGTCGTCGATGATATGGAGCACAAAGATGGTCATGATGATGCCCATCATCAGAGTGCCGGCATCGCCAATGAACATCTTACTTTTCTTGCCGAAGACATTATGGAAAATGAAGGGTATCATCGACCCTGCCACCAAGGCTGCCAGTACTGCCATGGAACCGTCGAAGGCAATGATAAACACTGCTCCGAAGAGCGTACAGGCCATCACGCAGAAACTGGAGGAAAGACCATCAACCCCATCGATCATATTGATGGCATTGATGATGCCCAGTCCACAGAAAATGCTCAATGGAGCAGAAAACCACACGGGTAGATGCCAGAGGCCAAAAAGACCATGAAAACTATTGAGGTTTACTTGGTCCATCCAACAGACAAAGGCGATGACTAGTGCCTCGATGAACAAACGGAGGAGAGGACTCAGACCAATCAGGTCGTCAATGGCTCCTATATACAGCATCACCGTAATGGCAATGACAGGAGTGAACAGCGCATAGCTGTTGAAGAACATCGATGTGAGACCTATACCTACCATGATACCCCAAAACACGGCAATTCCTCCCAAGACAGGTACCGGCTCTTTTTGGAGCTTCCGGGCATCAGGATCGTCGGTGACATGACGACGCTTGGCCAGCCGCACAATATGCGGATGGATCCACATCGTGAGCAGCAATGCTGCTACAAATGGGATGACGATACCAATCATCCAAAGAGATAGGGTCATATTTTTTTCTTCTTTTTAGGAGCTTTTTCAAGTGACAAGTGATAAGTGAGATTACCACTCCTGCTTGTTCTCCAGCTTATAAGTTTTGAACCTTGAACTTTGAACCTTGAACCAGCGGCTCTGCCGCGTTTGAACCTTGAACTTGGAACTTGAAACTGGTGTCAGCCCTGCTCTCCCCTTTGGGGGAGCTGGAGGGGGGCTTCCTACTACTTCCTCTGCCACCAATGCTTTTTCTTTGTGTTGCCTGCACTGTCGAGACGGGCATTGCGGCGTGCATCACGAAGGAGGTCCTGCCAGGTGGTGCCCTGGGTAATCATCTGATAGATGAGACCCCAGTCTGGAAGACCGCCTAGGTTACGGTCGTCGATGAAGTAGTCGGCCTTGATCTTACGCGAGTAAGACCGGTTGTGGCTGGCCACCTCTTCCGGATAGTCGCGGTTGACAGCATAAAACTCCACACCACGCTCTCGGCACCACTGGATGGCCTCGTCGAGCAGCTCACCCTCACGGACGGACCAGAGGATGAGCTTATGCCTGTCGCGAATGAGCATGCGGAGCGTCTCGGTGGCGAAAGGGAGCTCTTCGCCAATCTGAGGATAGGCGTGCTCCACAATCGTTCCGTCGAAATCTACTGCTATCGTCATATCTTAGTCTTCAATTTACACTTTGATACTATCATCATCTTGGTTGGCATAGTTGCTCTTGCGGTAGTCACCATAGCCATAAGCATGATAGTTGCCGTAGCCACCATAACGTCCGTACTGTCCGTATTTGCCGTACTTGCCATTATGGCCGTAGTACGAACTGTAGTAGGAACCATACTTGGAGTATTTGCCATATTTGCCGTAGCCGTAGTAGTAGCCATACTTCTTCTTCGACATGTCGATGCCGTTGATGACAATACTGATGTTCGGCAACTTCTCTTGCTCGGCCAGCGCATTGACCATGCCCAGACTCTGTTTCGGAGTGTAGTCGGCACGGCACATATAGACGGTGGCATCGGCCACACGACCTACCTGTAAGGTATCGGTGACAAGACCAACAGGAGCGGTGTCGAGAATGATATAGTCGTAGTGCTCACGCAGCTTGTCGATGATTCTCACCAGACTCTCGCGGGCCAGCAACTCTGCGGGGTTGGGCGGGATAGGTCCTGCCATCAGCAGGTCGAGGTTGTCGTGGACGCCCGAAGGAAGGATCTGTTTCTGAATCTGCTCGAAGGTGGGGTCTTCGAGAGGCAGCAATGGTGTGATACCGTGGTGATGGTCGCTGATCTCGAAGAGTTCGGCCAAGCGTGGCTTACGGATGTCAAGACCTACGATGATGACCTTCTTGTCGAGGAGTGCGTAGCTCACCGCCAGGTTGGCCGCATTAAAGGTCTTTCCTTCTCCCGACGTCGTAGACGTGAAGAGGATCACCTTCTGTCCTTCTCCCAGCATGAAATTGAGGTTGGTACGCATAGAACGGAAAATCTCTTCCATCTGGTTGTTCTGGTTCTCGTGTACCACGATATCGGCCTTTGTCTTGGCTGTGTCGCTGGCGATAGGCACGTCGGCGATGATGGGGAGCTTGGTGATTTTCTCCACATCCTCGTGAGCCTCAATCTTATAACGGAGAACCTCGCGGATGAAGAAGAAGAGGGATGGGATGAGCAGACCGATTAAGATGGCTATCAGACTGATCATGATGAGTGGCGTCTTAAGAGTGCCGGCGTATGACGGCTCTTCCAGCAGACGGGCTTTGTCGGCAGTAGCAGCCAGCGAAATGGAGTTCTCCTCACGTTTCTGCAGCAATGTCTGATAGATGGCATTCTTCAAATCGTGCTGACGGCCAATCTCAGAGAGGATACGTTCCTGTTGAGGAGTCTGGTCGATCTTATTATAATAGTTGCCTAACTGGTTTTGAACGACACCACGCTGCATCTCGAAATGGCGACGGGCCTGGGCGAGTGCACTCTTCAGACCTGCCAGCAGGTTGTCGAGTTCGGTGGTGAGAGGAATGAGTGACGGGTTGGATTCACCGGCAGTACGCATCAGACGGTTACGCTCGAGTACCTTGGCATTATACTGACTGATGATACCCGACGAGGTGGGGTCGGAGAGACCGTAGTTGGTGGGAAGCAACTGATACTTGTTGGCAGGGTCGTTGATGATATCGGTCATGCTGTTCAGATACATGAGCTGCACTTCCATGTCGGCCAGCTGCTTCTCGGTGCTGCGTGCATTAGCGGCGGCCTCAGTGGCGTCGCTCTTCAGCTCTACCACGTGGTGACGCTGTTTGAAGCTTTCGATGGCACTCTCGGTAGAGCCCAGCTCCTGACCGAATTTCTCGATACGGGTGTTAATGAACTCCTCGGTGCGAAGAGCCACCAGGTTTTTGTCTTCATTCGACTGACGGTTGTAGCAGATGACGAGTTGCTTGAGGTAGTCGATGGCACGCTGGGCACTCTTGTCTTTTTTAATAAGGTAGAGCATGGAGGTGTTGTCCTTCCCCGATATGGTTAATGAAGAGGCATAGCTGCCAGCCAGCATCCTTGGAGGATAGATGGTCACATTCAGTACATTACCGTTACGGAGCGTTCCGAAAAGTGAGGAGTTGAACGTGATATAACCAGCACGGGTCACAATGCGGTTGGGCAGGGTGGCAAAACTGGCACGCATGGCATAAGGACCGGACTGTCCGCTTTGTGTTGCTACATAATAGGTACCTGTCACCTCGTAGACATTGTTCTCGCGGGTAATCTGCATCTTAATGGGAGCAGGAAGAACAGACAGGTGGTAGGCATCGATATCGACGGTGATGGGATTCTTCTTGTAGAGCAGACTGTTCTGGAAGAATCCTTCGCTCTCGTATTCCACGTAGAGTTTCAAATCGGTGATGATGTCTTGGGCAAGGCCCTTTGACTTGATGATTTCCATCTCGTTGCCCATCTCGCTGATCGTGTTCATCGTACCAGTCAGACCGCTGAAGCGTCCTCGGTTCAGGCCCAGAGGGTCTTGAACCTTGACCAACATCTTTGAGCCGGCCTGATAGGTGGGGGTGAGATAACGGTTATATACATATCCGCATGCCAGGGCGATGAGGACCGATATAACAAACCAAGGCCAATTGAAAATAACTGTCTTGAAGATGGCCTCTAAATTAAAGAATGGACGAGATTCCTCGTCGATGGACGCCATTTGTGCGTCTCTTTCTATGATGTTCTCTTGTTTCATAATCAACTTAATCAATCAAACTAAGCAAATACTTTCCGTAATCGTTCTTTGCCATGGGTTGTGCTATCTCACGTAGCTTGTCGGCACTAATCCAACCATGCTTGAAGGCTATTTCCTCCAAACAGGCTATCTTCAGTCCCTGTCGTTTCTCGATGACCTCGATGAAGGTACTGGCCTCGCTGAGACTGTCGTGGGTGCCGGTGTCGAGCCAGGCAAAACCACGCTGCAGGGTCTGTACTTTCAGATTGCCCTGACGCAGATATTCCTGGTTGACAGTGGTGATCTCCAGTTCGCCACGGGCGCTGGGCTTGATGTGCTTGGCAATCTCGACCACACTGTTGGGGTAGAAATAGAGACCCACCACAGCATAGTTGCTCTTGGGCTGCTGGGGCTTCTCCTCGATACTCAGACAGTTGCCCTCGGCATCGAACTCTGCCACTCCATAGCGCTCGGGGTCGTTGACCCAATAGCCGAAGACAGTGGCCTTGCCATCCTGTTCTGCAGCACGGACACTCTCTTTCAGCATGCTGGTGAAGCCGACACCATGGAAGATGTTGTCGCCAAGAACCATGCAGACACAATCGTCGCCAATGAACTGCTCACCGATGATGAATGCCTGGGCCAGACCGTCGGGGGACGGCTGCTCAGCATATTGCAGACGGACACCGAAGTCGGAGCCGTCGCCCAGCAAGCGCTGGAAGCCGGGAAGGTCGTGCGGGGTGGATATCACCAATATATCTTGGATACCTGCATGCATCAATACAGACAGCGGGTAGTAGATCATGGGCTTGTCGAAGATTGGAATCAGCTGTTTCGAGATGCCCTTCGTGATGGGGTAGAGGCGGGTGCCACTGCCACCGGCTAAAACAATTCCTTTCATGTCGTACTCCTTATTATTTTGGGTGCAAAGATACAAAAAAAAGGATAATTGGCAATTGATATTGATAATTATTTTGTAATTTTGTAGGCGATTTTAAACAAATATGTATTTTTAATTTAAAAAATTATTAACAAACAATATGGGATTTTTTAGTAAGCTCTTTGGAAAGAAGGATGCCGAGGAACATAAGGTTGGGGGCATGGAAGACTATATGACCCTCGTTAGAGTGTACTTTCAATCATCGATGGCTGCCAATTTGGGTATCAGCAACTTGGCTATGCTGCCCGACTTGAGGACATTCAAGCAGACATTACACGTGCCGACCCAGAACAATAAACTGGGAGTTGGAGAGAAAACTGCCTGCAAGAAGATGATGAAGGATCTTTACAAGACGGATGATGATTTCTTTAAGGAAATTGACAATAGCATCAAGAAAAACTGCCGGAAAATACAAGACGTGCAGACGTATATGTATCAGTTCCAGGGCTTTTCGCAAGATTTGATGATGCTGACCGGCAACCTCATGAAGTTTAAGTTGCGTACACCGGGATTCATGAAGAAGGCCATCTATGCCATGACCGAGAAGACCGTGAATGATATCTTTACAAAGAACGACTTTAAGGATGCCGGCGTGATGAAGACCGTGGCTGCCATCCGCCAATATGACAAGCGTCTGGGATTCTCGCAAAAGTGGATTACCGACTTTATCTATCAGGTGGTGATGCTGGCCAAAAAGGAACCGAAAAAGAAGGACGAATAAAAAGTCGGTTAAATTTTTGGTTGAACAAAGAAAATTTACTAAATTTGCAGCATGGATGCAAATGAGAAGAGTTTAACGCTGTTCCAAACGCGTGTCAGGCAATTGATACTCAAGTTCTCTGAAATAAAAAAAGAGAACGAGGAGCTCTATGCGATGGTGGATCAGAAAGAGGCGGAGGTGAAACAGCTGAAAGCCCAACTCGCTCAGGCGCAGAATGACTATAACTCACTCAAGATGGCCAGAATGCTGGAGATTACCGACGGGGATTTGGAAGGCGCCAAGGCCAGGGTGGCAAAAATGATTCGTGAGGTGGACAAGGCTATCAAGCTGCTGTCGGCCGAATGACTCGCTGAAACGTTAAACATCTTAGATTGAACGTTGATGGCTGAAGAGAACAAAAAACTACAGATAAGGTTGCATCTTTACGATACGGACATGGCGGTGAATATCAACCGCGATGACGAGGAGTTGTATCGCAAAGCGGCAAAACTCATCACAGATACGGTAAACACCTATTCCAACCTGTTCAAAGGCAGGAAAAGCGAAAAGGAAATACTGTATATGGCTTTGGTGGACATTGCCTTGAGGTTTGAGAAAACCGACAAGCGCAATGACACCCTTCCCTATCATCATATTCTCTCACAGCTGACCCAAGAAATCGAAGAGGTGCTTTGACGAGAGAATATTATAAACTTTAAATATATTGAATTCATGATTTTGACAGTGATTGTCGGAGTGGCCGCACTCATCGTGGGCGGCGTGCTCGGATATTTAGTTTTTAGGTATGTCATCAAAGGCATCTATCAGAAAATGGTTGATGAGGCCGATGAAAAGGCCGAGCAGTTGAAAAAAGAGAAACTCTTTGAGGTGAAGGAGAAGTTCCTGAACAAAAAGACTGAATTGGAAAAGGAGGTTCAACAGCGCAACCAGAAGATTCAACAGAGTGAAAACAGGCTCAAGCAGCGTGAGATCTCGCTCAACCAGCGACAGGAAGAGCTGGGCAGAAGAAAACAGGAACTCGACCAGCAGAAGCAACGTCTGGATAATGAGAAGAAACTGCTGAGCGTGAAGCAGGATGAGTTGGAGAAGATGCAGCTGCAGGAGCGCGCCAAACTGGAAGAGCTGAGCGGACTGAGCGCTGAAGAGGCCAAGGCACGACTGGTGGAGAGCATGAAAGACGAGGCCCGCACCGATGCCCAGAGCTATATCAACGAGATTATGGACGAGGCCAAGCTGAATGCCAACGCACAGGCTAAGAAGGTGGTGATTCAGACCATTCAGCGTGTAGCTACTGAAACAGCTATCGAGAACTCGGTGAGTGTGTTCCATATCGATAATGATGAGGTGAAAGGACGTATCATCGGCCGTGAGGGACGTAACATCCGTGCTTTGGAGGCTGCCTGCGGTGTGGAAATTGTGGTGGATGACACCCCTGAGGCCATCGTCATCTCTGCCTTCGACCCCATCCGTCGTGAGGTGTGCCGACTGGCATTGCACCAGCTGGTGGCCGACGGCCGTATCCACCCCGCACGTATCGAGGAGGTGGTAGCCAAAGTGAAGAAACAGTTGGAGAATGAGGTGATAGAGACCGGTAAGCGTACAGCTATCGACCTGGGTATTCATGGCCTGCATCCCGAACTGATTCGTATCGTGGGTAAGATGAAGTATCGCTCGAGCTATGGCCAGAACCTGCTGCAGCATGCCCGTGAGACTGCTAACCTGTGTGCCGTGATGGCCTCAGAGCTGGGACTGAACCCCAAGAAGGCCAAGCGTGCAGGACTGTTGCATGATATTGGTAAGGTGCCCGACGAGGAGAGTGAGTTGCCTCATGCCCTTTATGGTGCTAAGATTGCCGAGAAATATAAGGAGAAGGCTGATATCTGTAATGCCATTGGCGCTCACCATGATGAGATGGAGATGCAGACGCTGCTGGCTCCCATCGTGCAGGTATGTGATGCTATCTCAGGTGCCCGTCCTGGTGCCCGCCGTGAGATTGTTGAGGCTTACATCAAACGTCTGAACGATCTGGAGGCCATCGCCATGAGCTATCCTGGTGTGACAAAGACCTATGCTATTCAGGCGGGTCGTGAGTTGCGCGTGATTGTCGGTGCCGACAAGATGGACGATGCCGAGACCGAGGCTCTGTCGGGCGAGATTGCCACAAAGATCCAGAACGAGATGACGTATCCCGGACAGGTGAAGATTACCGTTATCCGCGAAACTCGTTCGGTGGCTTACGCAAAATAAAAGTAAAGGAAAGTATTGCCCCTTGATAGAAAGCCACTCACGAGAGTGGCTTTTTTTGTTGGCAAGACTATTCAGAGCTTTACGCTGCTAATGTCAACCAGGTTGTTGACAATGGCATAGATGGTGAGGCCTGCCGGAGAATGGATTTGTAGTTTACGGGCAATGTTGCGGCGGTGGGTGATGACCGTATTGATGGAGATGCAGAGATGGTCGGCAATCTCTTTGTTGGACATTCCTTGTACCAAACTGATGATGACGTCTTTCTCGCGGTCAGAGAGCATTTCGTTGGAACTGTTCTGGCTGATCATCTTCGAGATTCTCTCCGACACATCGTTCTTCTTCGATTGGCGCTCCAAACGACGAATGGCCGGAATGAATATCTGTTCTTCCACCAGGGCATGCTGCGCGAGCCACTCCTCATTATTATATATATCATATAAGGTGGCAGAGAGCTGGTTGTTGTGGAGCCCGTCGGAAGGCAGGTACTTGATGATGATATTCTTCAACTCGCGCACCTTCTGGTCGGTCTGGCTATGATGCTTCGAGAAGGTGTCGATATCGTAGTCCTCGGGCATCTCTCCCTTCAACAGGGCGTCTACATAAGGGAAGACCATCTTCTCCTCGTACTTCATGTGCACCCTGATTTCGTGGGCATACTCGTCGTAGAGCTTCATGATAAGGCGGGCCAGGTTGTCGCTCTTGTCGAGCGCCTCTTCTAGCTCCTTGCGGATAAACGGCAACTGGAAGTCGAGGTAATACTCATGGCTGGCCTTGAGATAATGAATCAGGGTAGGGATGGACAGACGGTCGCCCTCGTCGAGGTCCTTATGACCGTTGATGCAGAAATTGACAATGGCCAGGAAGGTGTAGGTGTCTACATCCTGTTCCTCGCACACTTCTTTGACGGTCTTGTCGCCAAAACCCAGGTTGATGCCGAAACGGCCAAGGCTCTGCAAAATGCTATAGTTGTCGGCAATGAGCGAGATCATCTTGTCGCCTGCCTCATACATCTTTTGATTCTTCATCTTGTTCGTTACCTTATTTATATATATAAGCAGTTTGCAAAATTAAGTATTTTTCTGGAAAAAAGCAATCATCATTTTTAGGTATTTTGCGCATTGGAAAAATTCTTGGAAATTTTTCCTGTTTTTGTATACAGGGTATTGAAATTTTTGCTAACTTTGTAGCCGATTTCGCATTTATAGTTTTCCAAAATGGGAAACTTTTTAAAAATTAAATCGGGAAAAGTTTCCCAAAACTGACAATCTATGGAGATTAAAAACTTTACCATTACCAAGCGCGACGGTAGTGTCGACCGCTTCTCGTTAGACAAGATTATGAACGCCATTATCAAGGCGTTTAACTCGGTTGATGAACCAATTGATTTGGGGTGTATCTCTCAGATACTCAGCCACTTGGATATCAAAGAAGGTATCAAGGTGGAGGACATCCAGAATCAGGTGGAAGAGGCCCTGATGAAGGAAGGCTATTATAAGGTGGCCAAGAGCTTCATGCTCTACCGCCAGGCTCACACAGAAGACCGTGAGACTTTGGAGAAGTTGAAATTTTTGGGAGACTATTGCGAGGCAGCCAATGCGGCAACTGGTTCGAAATATGATGCCAATGCAAATGTCGAACATAAAAATATTGCAACTCTGATTGGTGAGTTGCCCAAGTCGAACTTCATCCGTTTGAACCGTCGTCTGCTGACCGACCGTATCAAGAAGATGTATGGCAAGGACCTGTCGGATAAGTATATCTACATGCTGACTCATCACTTTATCTATAAGAATGATGAGACGTCATTGGCAAACTATTGTGCGAGTATCACGATGTATCCCTGGCTGATTGGCGGTACGATGTCGATCGGTGGCAACTCGACGGCACCCACCAACCTCAAATCGTTCTGCGGAGGATTCGTCAACATGGTGTTCATGGTGAGCAGTATGCTCAGTGGTGCCTGTGCCACACCTGAGTTCCTGATGTACCTGAACTACTTCATCGGACTGGAGTATGGTAAGGACTATTGGAAGGAGCCCGACAAGATTGTGGACCTCAGTCTGAAGCAGCGTAGTATCGACAAGATGATTACCGATTGTTTTGAGCAGATTGTCTATAGCATCAACCAGCCAACAGGTGCCCGCAACTATCAGGCCGTGTTCTGGAATATTGCCTATTATGACAAACCCTATTTCGAGTCGTTGTTCGGCAACTTCTACTTCCCCGACGGTAGCCAGCCCGATTGGCCAGGACTCTGCTGGCTGCAGAAGCGCTTCATGAAATGGTTCAACAAGGAGCGCACCAAGGCCGTGCTCACCTTCCCGGTGGAGACAATGGCTCTGCTGAGCAAAGACGGCGAGATGGTAGATCCCGACATGGCAGACTTTACGGCCGAGATGTATAGCGAGGGACACTCGTTCTTCACCTATATGAGCGACAATGCCGACTCACTTTCCAGCTGCTGCCGTTTGCGTAACGAGATTCAAGACAACGGTTTCAGCTATACGCTGGGTGCCGGTGGTGTGTCTACGGGCTCGAAGAGTGTGCTCACCATCAATCTCAACCGTTGCATTCAGTATGCTGTGAACAACAAACTGGACTATCAGGAGTATCTGCTCGATGTCATCGACCTCTGCCACAAGGTGCAGCTGGCTTATAATGAGAACCTGAAAGATCTTTGGAAGCATGGCATGCTGCCTCTGTTTGATGCCGGTTACATCAATATCGCCCGTCAGTATCTGACCATCGGTGTCAACGGACTGGTGGAGGCTGCTGAGTTTATGGGCTTGAAGATTAACGACAATCCCGACTACCTGAAGTTCGTGCAGACGGTGCTCGGACTGGTGGAGAAGAAAAACAAGGAGTATCGCACGAAGGATGTGATGTTCAACTGCGAGATGATTCCTGCCGAGAATGTGGGTGTGAAGCATGCCAAGTGGGACCGCGAAGACGGCTATTTCGTTCCGCGCGACTGTTACAACTCCTATTTCTATGTCGTTGAGGACGACTCGCTGAATATCATCGATAAGTTCAAGTTGCATGGTGCTCCCTATATCCAGCATCTCACCGGTGGTAGTGCCCTGCACATGAACCTCGATGAGCATCTGAGCAAGGAGCAGTATCGTCAGCTGCTGCGCGTTGCCGCCAAGGAAGGATGCAACTACTTCACATTCAATATCCCCAATACGATCTGTAATGACTGCGGACATATCGACAAGCGCTACCTGAAGGAGTGCCCCCACTGTCATTCGAAGAATGTGGATTACATGACCCGTATCATTGGCTATCTGAAGCGTGTGAGTAACTTCAGCCAGCCTCGTCAGGAGGAGGCCGCCCGCCGCTTCTATGCTCATTCCAATCAAATGTAATGACCCTGGGGACAAAGGGCTGAGATCGGCTGACGACGAGCCGTGTCGGATCTGCTGCCCTTTGTCCCTTTCTCTTTTGTTAGTAGTACGATTATGTTGAAATACGTCAATACCGGTGTTGTTTTTCAGGAGATTCCCGACGAGGTGACCCTCTCTATCAATATTTCCAATTGTCCCTGCCATTGTCCGGGATGTCATTCGAAATATCTGTGGGGGAACATCGGTGAACCGCTCACCCCCATGGTGCTCGATTCGTTTGTCAAAGAGTATGGGCACGACATCACCTGTATTTGTTTCATGGGCGGTGACGCCGAGCCGGAGAACGTGAATCAACTGGCGAAGTATCTGCATCGCGAGCATCCTCAGTATAAGGTGGCTTGGTATAGTGGGAAGACGGTTATTTCGCGCCAAATCAGTAAGAGCGATTTCGACTACATCAAGATTGGGCCTTACATCGAGCATCTGGGATGCCTGAAAGACCGCACCACCAACCAACGGCTTTACAAACGGGTGACGGGAGAGCAATTCTCCGATATTACCTCGCGTTTCTGGAGATAAGAGCAACGCTTCCAAGGAGTAGGGACGAATCGTACGGAAGCCGGAAGTAGCAAAACAGATAGCGGGCATTAGCTTTCTTTGGAAGACTAATGCCCGCTCATTTTTTTTGAAGCCTTTCTAACTTTTGAAGCCTTTCTAACTCCTGCTCACTCCTTTCACCAATGAGTTATTGGTATTTATCTATCAGCGGCTGGGCCTGTTCGGAACCCAGTTCCTTGGCTTTTTGCAGTTGCTGGATACCTTCAGCCTTGTTGTTCTGCTGGATAAGGGCAAGACCCAATATGAGATAGCCGTCGGGATAGTCGGGGTCGATGGCTATGCATTGGCGGGCGATGTCGATGGCATCGGGAATCTGGTTCACACGTAACAGCAGGTTGGCTTTCTCGGCATAGTAGACCGGCTGTTGCTTGTCGAGCTCGATGGCGATGGTGATGTCGTTGAGCGCCTGCTGCCAAAGTTTGGCTTTCGACTCACATTGTTCGCGGGAATAGAAGAACTGTGCGGTGAGAGTGGGCCGCATGATATACGCATAGATGTTGTAGTCGCCTACAGCCTTACGATACTGGCCTGCTTGTTCCCAAGCCTGGGCGCGAGCCAGGATATAAGGTGCCGGGTTGACACGGTTGATGGAGTCGCAAGCCATAATGGCGCTGTCAATCAGGGCGATGAATGCCGTATCGTTGGGTTGCATCATCTGTTGTGAGTGGGCGGCCTCGTAGAAGATTTCCGGCGAGCGGAGCGGGGTCTTGGTCAGCTGCATAAACATGTCGTAGGCTTTCTGATACTCTTTCTTCGAGAAACGGATCTGGGCCTCCTGGTGCTGATAGACGGGCTGCGGGTTGATGGCAAAGGCCTGCTGAGCCTCTTCGATAGCCTTGTCGAAACTCCAGGGAGCATACGGCCGGTTGTGGTAGAGCTCTTTCTGATAGATGAGCTGGCTGTAGGCATAGTGGCCCTCGTCTTTCTTCTCGCTCTTGTTGATGACCGTCTCCATGTCCTTGGCAGCGGCATCATACAAGCCGGCATCCACTTCCATCTGCGCACGACGCTGATAGCCATCGGGCAGGTCGGGGAAGAGGCTGATGAAATCGCCTACGTAGGCGGCCTGCTTCAGCGAGTCGCCCCCCGACATGAGCAGAGCCAGTTGTGCCTGCTGGCGGTCTTCGGGCAGGGCCACGGGAATGCCGATGCGGCCGAGGATGTTTCCGTTGAACTCCAGAGCGGTGGACCGCAGCTGACTACCGAAGAAGGCGCTGGCGGCATGGATGGTGTTGCCGCTGCTGGTGAGCTGCAGAAGGCCCAGCACCTGGCCTTGTTCGTTGACAAACGGGCAATGGACGGCATTCTCGGGCACGGAGATGTCGAACACGTAATAGCCATATTTCTCCATGAAGGTCTCTGCATTCTTGACCGTTGTCTGGACGGCTTGCAGCGGGTTCTTGCCCATGGTGTAGGGGAGCAGCCATGCCGACGAGCCTGTCGGCGCCACCGTCGTGGCCACCTGGGCAGCCGTAGTCTTTCCTGCCACCTTGAAGCGGCACATGTCGTACATGTCGTTGACACCCAGGATGCGCTCCACATTCATTTGTTTACCGTTGGCATCGACGACAACGGCTCGTCGGGCACCCAGGAAAGGCGTCAGGTCGCTGAGGGCCTCGCCTTGGTTGCCAATAAACACACCATGGCTGCTGGCAAGCAAAGAGCCGTCGGCACGGAAGGTGGTCAAGGTGAAAACAGATTTGGCTGCCTGCTTCACAGGAGCCGGCTGGGCATTCAAGGAATGGTCCATAGCGAACTGCCCCATGAAGAGCGTGAGTTGGAGGGTGATGAATATGACGATTCGTTTCATGAATAATGTTTTTTTCGTTTCTTTTGGATGAATGATGTCTATTGTTGAAAAAGTATGATGGTGTTTGTCTTGTCTGGAGGGCTGCTCCATCGGCGCAGAGCAGCTCTCTGGCATTCTAAAGGGCTACTCCATCGGCGCAGAGTAGCTCTCTGGCGTTCTGGAGGGCTGCTTGAGTGACCGATTCACCGCTGAGCATCTGGGCGATTTCCTGTATGCGCTCGTCGGGTGTCAGTTCGGTCAGATGGCTGTGTGTGCCCTGTGCCGTTTCTTCCTTATACACTTTGTAGTGGTGGCTTCCACGGGCGGCAATCTGTGGCAGGTGGGTGATGCTGATGACCTGTCGGTCGCTGTCGCCCATCTCCTTCATGATGACCGCCATCTTCTCGGCAATCTTGCCGCTCACGCCGGTGTCAATCTCATCGAAGATGATCGTGGGCAGTTTCACGGCCCCGCTGATCATGGCCTTGAGCGACAGCATGACACGGGCAATTTCACCGCCTGAGGCCACCTGAGAGACGGGCTGCACCGGGGTGGAGGTGTTGGCAGAGAAGAGGAATGCCACCTTGTCGGCACCGTCGGCGGCAAGACTCTTGGGGAGCAGGCTGACGCTGAACCGGGCGTGGGGAATGCCCAGTGGCACCAGCCGTTCGAGCATCTGCTGTTCAACAGCCTTTGCCGCAGCCTTTCGAGAATGGTTGAGCTCTTTTGCATGTCGCTCTGCCTTCTTCAGACAGGCATCGGTCTGTTGCTCAAGCGCTTGCAGCTCCTCGTCGCTGTTCTCTATCTGCGAGAGCTGGCTGGCCAGCTGCTGTTCCATACCGATGAGCTCATCGATGGTGCTGGCGTGATATTTCTTCTGCAGGCTGTAAATCTGGTCGAGCCGTTCGTTGACGGCATCGAGCTGGGCAGGGTCGAAGTCGATGCGGTCCATCTGACTGCTCACGTCGTCGGCCACATCTTTCAGTTCGATATAACTGTTTTCCAGGCGTTCTGCCATCTCAGCCATCTGCGGGAACACTTTCTCGATGGTGCGCAACGATGAGGAGGCGCGCCGCAGCTGGCCCACGATGCCTGTTCCCTCGCCACTCAGCAGGTTGTCGGTTTCGTAGAGAGCCTGTTTGATGTCCTCAGCATGACTGAGCATATCGGCCTGCTGTTCCAGGTCTTCCTGCTCGCCGCTCTTGAGGGCTGCCGAATGCAGTTCGTTGTACTGGAACCGCATGAAATCCTCGTTCTGGCGGTTGTGCTCGATGTCGGCCCGCATCTGCTCCAGCTGTTGGAGCGCCTGCCGGTATTCGTTGTAAGCCTTGCGGTAACTGTCTAATTGCTGTTGGTTATTGGCGATGGTGTCGAGAACCCCGAGTTGGAAGTCTTCTTTCTGGAGCAGCAGGTTCTGATGTTGGCTGTGAATGTCGATGAGCTGTTCGCCCAGCTCGCGCATCAGGGTCAGCGGCACCGGCGTATCGTTGATGAACGCACGGCTTTTTCCTGCTGCTGTCAGCTCGCGCCGAAGGATGCAGTCGTCAGCATCGTAGTCGATGTCGTTCTCCTCGAAGAAACTCCGCAGGTCGTACCGTGAGATGTCGAAGTGAGCCTCGATGGTACAGCGCTCGCAACCCTGCTTGATGCTCTTCGAGTCAGCCCGGTTGCCCAGCAGAAGGCCGATGGCTCCGAGGATGATGCTCTTTCCGGCACCGGTCTCACCAGTAATAACCGAGAAACCGGGGTAGAGCTGCATGCGCAGTTCGTCGATGAGAGTGAAGTTCTTGATGTATAGTGTTTTAATCATTTCTTGATCCTTTCCCAGGCATTGTTTTGCGAGGCGTTGATAGAGAAGAGCAGTTCGTAGATGCTTTCCTTCTCTTTCTGAGTGCCTTTCCCCTCGTAGATGCTGGCCAGTTCGTCGCGCTTATAGTCCGTCCATATCTGTGGCAACAAGCTCAGCGGCTTGTCCTTGCGTGCTTTTTTCAGGTTCTCCAGCAGGGCGTTGGTGATATTGGTGCGGCCGCGCTCCGCATTATTGGCCATCTCGTCGAGTCCCAGCCGGTAGTAGTCGTATTGCAGCTGCCGGAAGGGGCGCATGGCACCGTCGAGGTAGTCGTTGATGATGGCAAAACGGTTGCGGTCGTTGTCGAATGCCTTCCATCCGGTGTAGCTGAGGTTCTGGGCGTTGTTGGTGAGATACATGCATTGCTGGAGCACCTCCTCGCCGCCCATGGGCGCAAACGAGTCGAGGTCCAGGCCGATGATGAGATAGGCGTAGTAGGCCATGAGTGCCACCAGCTGGTTGTCAATCTGCTCGGGATTGTAGTTCAACTGGTTGAACTGCTGGAAATCGAAGTTGAAATCGTTGTCCTTATTATTATATAAGGTGGTGGTGTAGCCTGAGTTGTAGACGGGACGGTTGGCCTGGATGAGCGCATTGGCCGTGAACAGTCCTGTCGATGCGTCGTATTTGGTAATGGTGATGTTGAAGGTACATTGTATCCGTTCGTTCTTCTGGAATTGCAAGGAGGTCCATTGCTGGTCGTTGACAAACTGTTCGAGGGTCTGTTGCAGGTTCTCGAAGACGCTGTTGTCGGTTCCCTGAATCTGGTTGTGATTCACGGTAATTCGCGCTTGCAGCTCTTGTGCCTGCACAAGGGTCGAGCAGCAGACGAGCAAACTCCATACGAGGAACAGGATTCTCTTCATCATTCCTTAAAACAATGCTTCAAGTGCGTCAATAATGTCTTTGGCCACCTCAGTTTTCGGCTTCTTATCGTAGGTCCGCTCGCCCTCTCTTGAGATAATCTTGATTTGGTTCTCGTCGGTACGGAAACACGTTCCCTCGTTGCGCAAGCTGTTGAGCACGATGAAGTCGAGGTTCTTCTTTTCGAGTTTATGCTGGGCATTACGCTCCTCGTCGTTGGTCTCGAGGGCAAAGCCCACCAGCTTCTGCCGGTCGTGCTTCATGCGTCCCAGTTCGGCGGCGATATCGTGAGTGGGTTTCAGGCGAATCACCAAATCGTCTTTCTCGCGTTTGATCTTGTGGTCGGCCTGTGTCTCCGGACGGAAATCGGCAACGGCGGCACACAGAATGGCCGCGTCGCTCTTCTTCCAAGCCTCGACGGCAGCCTGATACATCTCCTCACAACTCTCCACGTCGATGCGGTGGATGCGCTCGGAGCATTTCAAGCTGACGGGACCAGCCACGAGGGTGACCTCAGCACCACGGGCGGCACATTCCTCGGCCAGGGCGAATCCCATCTTGCCGCTGCTGTAGTTGCCGATGAAGCGTACTGGGTCGATCTTCTCGTAGGTGGGGCCGGCGGTAATGAGAATGTGCTGCGAGGCAAGTGTGGAAAGACGTTGGCTGGGAGCGGGGGAGGTTGCGGGCGTGGCGGCTTGATGGTCGAAGAAACGGCTGAGCGCCTCGACGATGACATCAGGTTCCTCCATGCGTCCCTTGCCTTCCAGACCACTGGCCAGGAAACCGCTCTGCGGCTCGATGATATGGTTGCCGTACTCCTGTAATGTGCGCAGATTAGCCTGCGTAGAGGGGTGGGCATACATGTCGAGGTCCATAGCCGGAGCGATGAACACGGGAGCCTTCATCGAGAGGTAGGTGGTGATGAGCATGTTGTCGGCCACTCCATGGGCCATCTTTCCGATGGTGCTGGCCGTGGCTGGTGCGACGAGCATGGCATCGGCCCACAACCCGATGTCGACGTGCGAGTTCCAAGTGCCGTCACGTTGTGAGAAGAACTCGCTGATGACCGGCTTGTGGGTGAGGGCAGAGAGGGTGATGGGCGTGATAAACTCCTTACCAGCCGGTGTGATGACCACCTGTACCTCTGCTCCCTGTTTGATGAGGCCACGAATGATGAGACAGGCTTTATAGGCGGCAATGCTGCCCGTAATGCCCAGAACGATTTTCTTTCCTTTCAGCATTTATTTGTTGTTAAAGGCACGCAGGCGGATGCGGGTGAGCACCTGCTTGGTGTTGTTGGTGAAATCGCTGGAGAGCATCCAGCCATAGTAACCCGGGTCGCGGTTGAGCACGTCGGTCACCGCCCAGTTCTTGTATTTTCCGAAGTTGAACACCTCGTGCTTGCGAGGATGACCGTCCTTGTCGGTGAGCACGTTGCCTTGTGCGTCGACCATGTCTCTCCACACGATACGGCCTGCGAAGTCGACGTTGTCGTTGGTCTTCGAGAAAGCAGCCAGCTCGTTCATGTCGTTGTTGAGTTGGCGTTCGGGCTCTTCCTGGCGTCCGGGAGCATACATGTCGAGCTGTCCCATCAGCACGCGATAGGTGGCTTCGGTATCCTGGTCGGCACGGTGAGCCTCAAAGTCGTCCTCCATCTTACGGCCGCAGTAGAACTTATAAGCGGCAGCCAGATTGCGACGCTCCATCTTGTGGTAGATGGTCTGGGCGTCGATGAGGCGGCACTTCGAGAAGTCGAAGTCGATGCCGGCACGCAGAAACTCCTCGGCGAGCATGGGGATGTCGAAGTGGTTGGAGTTGAAACCGGCAAAATCGCAACCGGTGAATTTCTCGCTCAGCTTCGGGGCCAGCTCTTTGAATGAGGGCTGGTTCTTCACATCGTCGTTGCTTATGCCTGTCAGGGCTGTCACCTCTGCCGGGATGGACTTCTCGGGATTCACAAACAAGTTGGCACGTTCCTCGGTGCCATCGGTATTCACCTTGATATATGATATCTGAATGATACGGTCATTAACAAGGTCAAGCCCCGTTGTCTCGAGATCGAAGACAATCAGGGGCTTAGTAAGGTTGAGTTTCATAATGTTTCTACCAGATGATTTAGTCGTTCAGCAGCATGGGCATGATGAGCATCAGCACATCCTCGTTCTCCGGCTGCTGACCGGGTACGATGATGCCGGCACGGCTGGGGTCGGCCAGTTCGATAATCACATCCTCGCTGTCGAGGTTGTTGAGAATGTCGGTCAGCGACGGGCCCTTGAAGCCGATGCTCATGGGCGAGCCGTTGTATTCGCAGGTGATTTCTTCCTTGGCGCTGGTGGCGAAGTCGATATCCTCTGACGAGAGTGTCAGCTTGCCTGGCTCCACGCGGAAGCGGATGAGCTGACTGCTGTCGCTGGCGAAGGGAAGCACACGGCGCAAGGTTCCGATGAGCGACTTGCGGTCGATGGTAATCTGGTTGGGGTTGTCCTGCGGAATCACCGAGTTGTAGTTGGGGTAACGGCCCTCGATGAGACGGCATGTGATCACGCTGTCGGCGAACGAGACTTCGGCGTTGCGCTCGTCGAAACGGATGGTCACGTCGCCGCCGTCGCGCTGGAGCACGTTCTTCAGCAGCGTGGCAGGTTTCTTGGGAAGGATGAAGGCGGCGGGTACTTCGCTCTTCACCGTGTAGTTCTTGTTGCGCACCAGTTTGTGACCGTCGCTGGCCACGATAGCCAACGCATCGGGAGTAAGGTCGAAATAGATACCGTTCATCACGGGGCGCAGCTCGTCCTGGGCGGTAGCGAAGATAGAACGGTTGATGTTGTTGGCCAGCACATTGGCGTCGACAACGATACTGGTGGCATTGTCGGAGATGGCCTGCGGACGGGGATACTCGTCAGCGTTCTGACCTGTGAAATTATAGATACCATTCTGATAAATCACCTTGATGGTATAGGCCTCCATGTCGATATCGAGGGTGAGGGGCTGCTCCGGCAATTCCTTCACGGCATCGAGAATGGTACGGTTATGTACGGCAAAGTTGCCTTGTCCGTCCACATTATCGAGCACTATGGTGGTTTTCATCACGTTCTCGCTATCGGAGGCTGTGATGGTAAGCTGGTTGCCATCCACTTCGAAAAGGAAACAGTCGAGGATAGCCAAACTGTTCTTGTTGTTAAGGACCCTGGCAAGGGTTGCAAGTCGGCTGCTCAGGGCCGAACTGGATAATGTAAATCTCATGAGTATCTAATTTTTATTGTTATGATGCATCATTGGTTAATTCGATACAAAATTACAAAAAAGCGTTGTGTAAAACAAAAAATCATGGAAAAAGTTTTTGTTTTTAGAACTATTTTAGTAATTTCGCAACTGAAAACAATCAACTCTAATAAAAAATACATATAATAAATGGATTTACAAGGTAAGATTATTGCCGTGCTGCCCGAGCGTAGTGGTGTTTCAGCACGTGGAGAGTGGAAAGCGGGTTCGTTTGTCCTCGAGACACACGACAACTTCCCCAAAAAGATGGTGTTCGATGTCTTTGGTGCCGAACGTCTGGCTCAGTTTGCCATCAAGGCTGGTGAAGAGCTCATCGTCTCGTTCGACATCGATGCTCACGAGTATCAAGGACGCTGGTACAACAGCATTCGTGCCTGGAACATCCAGCGTGTTGACCCGGCTTCTGTCCAGGGCTATCCCGGAGCAAATGTCAACACTCCATTCCCGCCGCCTCCCGCAATGGGTAGTGCCGCTCCCGCCGCCTCTGCTCCTGCTGCCGCTCCTGCCGCTCCCGCTGCTGGTGCTACGGCTCCATTCCCTCCGGCTCAGGATAATGGTGGCAGTACCGACGACCTGCCTTTCTAAACGGGAATACATAATAAAAGATAATGGGAAGCGAGTTGAGCCGCTTCCCATTTTTTTTCGTTTTGCTTTGTAGCTCTTTTTGCAAGTTTGTTGCTCTTTTTGCAAGTTTGTAGCTCTACAGCCAAGTCGTTATGCTTCACTTCTTTGTGATACGGGCCGTGTAGTCAAAGTGTTCACCTACAGCCACCACTTCCACAGCATATCCGTTTTCCTCTGCTTCCTTTCTCAAGGTCTCTGCATCGATATAGAGCCAGTCGAAGGGCTCGCCAATCGTATCCTTATACTGCATCCTGTAGCTCAGCTCACCATAGTAGTGGCCTGTGTCGGGATAGTCGATGAGGCCGTTCTCGTCCTCGAAGACATAGCTGATGTCGGAAGAGTCGCAAAGCACCTGGCCTCCCGTCGCCAGTATCTTGTCGAGGTGGCGGAAGAACTCGGGCATGCGCTCCAAGGTTCCGACGATACCGATGCCGTTCATCAGCATCAGAATGGTATCGTATTTGCCACCTACCGTAAAGAAATCCTGTTCGACCACCTTCTCCACACCTCTCTGCCTCATGGTCTCAACCGACAGAGGGGAAATGTCGATGGCTGTCACGTCAACGCCCCGCCCTTGAAGGACGAGCGAGTGGCAGCCAGAGCCGGCTCCCACGTCGAGCGTCTTGCCCCTTGTCATGTCGAGAGCCTTCCTTTCTGTCTCCGGCATTTGCTCGTATGTGCGGAAAAGCGTTGCCAGAGGTATCTCGTCCTCCTCAAACATAGGGGAGAACACCCTGAGCCTGTCGGCCGTACCTGTCAGCTGGTAGTCGGCAATGGCTCGGCCCATCGGGTCGGCTTTCCTGTTCATTTGTGACATATCTCCTCCAGCTCGCCAGTTTCCGAGTCGATGATGAAGCCGCGAACCACCACATCCTTCGGTACCAGCGGGTGAGTCTTGATGGTCTCTACGGTTTTGCGCACGGAAGTGGGCGTGTCTTTGAATCCTTCCAGCCATTGGTTCAGGTCGATGCCGCACTTGCGGATGATGTCGAGGGTATCGTCGTTCACGCCCCGGGCATTCATTTCCTGGTGGAAGTGGTCATAACTCATGTGACAGGCGCCACAATGGGAGTGGGCCACCACCATGATCTTGTCGACGCCCAGCTCGTAAATGGCCACGATGAGGCTTCGCATGGCCGAGTCGAACGGCGAGATGACCAAGCCTCCAGCGTTTTTGATAATCTTAGCATCGCCGTTCTTCAAACCGAGTGCCGCGGGGAGTAATTCAGTTAGTCGGGTGTCCATACACGAGAGCACGGCCAGACGTTTGTTGGGGTACTTGTCTGTCAGATATTTCTCATAACCCTTCTCGGCTACGAAAGTCTTGTTGTAAGCAATAATCTGGTCAATCATATTCATCTTGTCGCAATCTTTTAAGGTGTTCGAAATTTATTATATGCAAAGTTAAGAATTATCTGGAATTATTATTATATTTGTACTCGTTTTTTTTATAATAGTTTATGAATGATGGTTGAAATTTTGCAAGTGGCCATGATAGGCTAGATGCCGGCCGGAATCTTCTCGCAAAAGACGCCACAAACCAGCGTCAGGTATTCGGGGATGAGTCCTTTCTTGCTCCATTTCATCTCTATTCCCAACAGGTCGTTGGCCGTCTTGCCGATGTCGAAGCCAAAAGCCTCTAGCGACGGGCGCACCTTTTCGGGATGTCGGCAGGGCTTTCCCTCTATTCTTGCGCAAGGCTCTCCGCCACAATAGGGACAAGTGCCTACGAATCCGAAGGCCATGCCGTCCAGCGCCCGCTCGGTTTCCAGCAATTCCTCGTTCAACGGGTCGATCACGGGCTTCATCAGGTCGTTGGCGGCCTCCAACGGAAGGCTGAGGTCGTGGGGGATAATTTTCACTCCGATGATGCGCACCCTCTTGAACTGCTCGATGACCGAAAGCGGCTGGAAGTCGAATGGCGGACAACCATACCTGTGGCCATAGTTCTTGCATTCCCGGCAAAACTCGATGAAGTAGTCTGCCTTGCAAAACTCTTTGATATAGGTCCGGGCATCCACCTCAGCCACATATCTCTCAACCGTAAAAGTCAGATCATCTGCCATACTGTTCTCATCTTTGTTCACGGGCGGTTTCACGTTCCCGTTCTTGGCTTTTTACACCATTTGTTGACGGCAAAATTACTCATAATAATCCGTTTTTCTTGTGTAAACCCCTTAAAAACCATCAAAAACACATCAAAATAACACATCTTCACACTCGCTTTCCGTGATTTTGGCCACTATTTCGTATTTTTGTAGCAGAAAAGGCGGCCTGACCAGCTGTCCTGTGGTGAGAATCAAGTATTGAGAAGCAACACCAAAGAGTAGAAAAGTATCAAAGATGAAAGACCAGAATATATTGCCGATAGTACTTGTCTACCTCGTCATCATCAACGTGGTGGCATTCCTCGTGTTCGGACTGGACAAGTGGCGGGCACGACACTCGAAGTGGCGAATCTCTGAGGCTACACTTCTGGCGTTGGCGGTGGTGGGCGGAAGTGTGGGCGCGTGGCTCGGCATGAGCGTGTGGCACCACAAGACCCTGCACAAGAAGTTCAAGTATGGCATTCCGCTCATTCTCGCGGCCCAGTTGGCCCTGCTCTTGCTGACGTCGTGCAAGACCAAGCAGACGATAGAGCCCTCTGTACCCGTCGAAGCACAGAGGATGGAGGCGGAGCATTCGCCAGATGTGTTTCTCGTGATGTACGACGAGCAGGTGGGCAAGGCGCCGCTGCTGGAGGCCGTCAAGGAGTATAAATGCGAGGTGAAATACGACTACCGCCTGATGAACGGAATGGCCCTGAGGAAACCTGCCGACAAGACGTTGGAGGCGACGATGCAGCTCTTCAGACGGGTGAAGGGCGTGATAGCGGTGGAGTACGACCACATCTATCGCCTGACCGACCCCGTGCGGCCCAAGCTGGAAGTGAAATGAATCGTCAGCCTTCTGTGCTGAGGAGAATGGCAAATAATAACCGTTTAGAACATATTAAACAAAAGCATTATGAACATTCTGATTTTACAAGCCTCGCCACGTGCGAAGGGCAATACAGCCTGGATGGCTGAAGAGTACAAAAAAGCTGCCGAGGCAGCTGGTCATGAGGTAACGCTGGTCAACGTGTCGCGCATGAAGATAGCGGGCTGTCTGGCCTGTGAGTATTGCCACAACAAGGGCAATGGCGCCTGCATCCAGAAAGACGACATGCAAGAGCTCTACCCGTTGATGGCCGAAGCTGAGGTGCTGGTGCTGGCGGCTCCCATCTACTATTTCACCCTGAACGCGCAGATACAGGCCCCCATCCAGCGCATGTATTGTGTGAACAGTCCCGCCAAGGTGCAGAAGATGGCCCTGCTCGTGTCTTCCTATTCGCCAGGCGTTTATGACGGGGCAACGGCCGAATACTACGATATCTGCAACTATTGGAGAGCTGTGAATACGGGTATTGTCACCGCCAAGATTGACGAGCAGAAGACCGAGGAAACGCGGAAGAAGATAGAGGCTCTGGTCGCCAAGTTGTAGTTCGTGCGTTGCCGAAGGCTCTTTGACGACTCCCGAAGGCTGCTCTGTGAACGTAGAGGGCTGCTCTGTGAACGCAGAAGGCTGCTCTGAAAATGCAGAAGGCCTTCCGGTAAATGTAGAGGGCGTTTCGGCTGTTTGGCGAAGAGTGGGGCAGGCCGGTGGCAGGCGTTTCGGCATAAGTAGAATATAAAAATAGGAAAAGGAATGATACAACAAATAGAAATCACGCTGAGGCCGAAGCCTTGTGGCTTTCATCTGGTGACGAGCGAGATACTGGGTCAGTTGCCCAAGTTGCCGACAACGGGCCTCGTGAATATCTTCACGAAGCACACCAGTTGCGGACTGAGCATCAACGAGAATTGCGATCCTGACGTGCGTGTGGATATGGAAACGATCTTCAACCGTCTGGTGCCCGAGAATCGTCCGGAGTATAAGCACACGTTGGAGGGGGCTGACGACATGCCTGCCCACGCCAAGTCGACCCTCTGCGGCGTCAGCATCACCATTCCCATTACCGGCGGCCGGCTGAATCTGGGCACCTGGCAGGGCATCTATCTCTGCGAGTTTCGCAACTACGGCGGGGCACGCAAGCTCGTCGTAACCATCATAGGAGAATGAGGCTTCGGGGAGGCGCCCTTCAGAGAAGAACATATTGACAATTAATAAAAAACAGAAAAGAAGATATGGAACAACGATCCTGAGGTGGACGACGTGGACCGCATGATGAAGATAGCCACCATCAAGCCCGCCGTGCTGCAGAACGAGACGCATCCCTACCACCAAAGCCGTTCGGTGAAGGCGCATATTGCCAAACTCGGCACCGTGCTCGAGGCTTGGTTCCCCCTCGGCGGCCGCGGCACAGGCATCAAGACGCTCTCGCAGCACGAGGTCATCACCTCTATTGCTGAGGCTCACGCTAAGTCCCCTTATCAAGTACTTCTGCGCTGGCACCTCCAATGCGGCACTATCGCTATTCCCGGTAGCAGCAATGCCGACCACATCGCCGAGGACTACGATATCTTCGACTTAGAGCTCACCCCCGACGAGATGAAGCGCATCAACGCCCTGGAGAGCGACCACCGCTTTGCGTCGTATTAACTTAGAATTGCCATTTTGTACGTTTTCGGTAAAATATGAAAATCTGTCGGCAATCTGGGTAACTGCAGAGAGTAGATTTGTTGTACCTTTGCAGCAGAAATAAGTAAAAGTTTAATATAAAGAAGTAAAGACTATGATTTTCGACAGAAACAACGTGAAGGAAGTGGTGGCGCTCTTGGGTGCCGGAAGTATGGGAACAGCCATCGTGCGCCGTATCGCAGCTGGCAAGAAGATTCTGCTGGGCGACATCAGCGAGAAGGCGCTGGAGCGCGTGGGCGACGATTTCCGCCGTAGCGGCTACGACGTGGAGACGATGGTGGTGAACGCCCTGAAGAAAGAGAGCGTGGAGGCTTTTGCCAAGAAGGCGGCAGAGCTCGGCCCCGTGATGTACTTCATCGACACGGCAGGTGCTTCGCCCAATCAGGCCAACCCCGAGCATATTGTCGACCTCGACATGGTGGGCACAGGCTATGCCGTGGATGCCTTCGGCGAGGTGATGGCGCAGGGTGGGGCAGGACTCATTATCTCGAGTCAGGCTGCCTATATGTACCCCATTCCCAACGACATCGAGCTGCAACTGGTGAACACACCCACCGAGAGTCTGAAGGACGTGAAGTTCGTTCAGGAGGTGGCCATGAAGGACAGCGGCCTGGCCTATATGATAGCCAAGCGCATGAACCACCTGCAGGCGCAACGAGCAGCAGCTACCAGCTGGCGCAACCGCCGCGCCCGCATCAACACCATCTCGCCGGGCGTTATTGTCACCCCGTTGGCTTACGATGAGTTTAATGCCAATGGCGAGGGCTATCAGGCCATGATCGACGCTTCTGCCGCCCAGCGCACGGGAACGAGCGACGAGATAGCCGAGGCCGCCGCCTTCCTCTTGGGAGAGCATGCACGGTTCATTACTGGTACCGACCTGCTCATCGACGGTGGCGTGATTGCCTCCATCCGCACGGGCGAGTTCAAACTCATGCGCTAAGAATAGAAGGAATAGGTGTAATTGCGGCTCTCTCGCTTCATCGTGTGTTACTACGAATTGAAATAATTTGCCCACGCTCGGCAGACAAGTTCGCGTGGCGCTCATGAAAAAACCGTGAATTTGGTAAATTCCCCCGTAAATTGTGTAATAGCAGTTACGGGGGATTGTCGTATCTTTGCCGTCAGAAACTCATAAAAAGAACTATGCAGAATTTTGATTACATGACTCCTACTCGCCTCGTGTTTGGCGAGAACGCTATCGAGAAGCTGCCCGCCGTGATGGGGGCTATCGGTAAGCGCGTGCTGCTGGCCTATGGTGGCGGCAGCATCAAGAAGATTGGTCTCTACGACCGTGTGAAGGAACTCTTGAAGGACTTCGAGATAACGGAGCTTTCGGGCATACAGCCCAACCCGAAGTACGACCCCAGCGTGCTCGACGGCGTGCGTCTCTGTAAGGAGAACGACATCGAGGTCATCCTGGCCGTGGGTGGCGGCAGCGTGCTCGACTGTACGAAGGCCATTGCCGCCGGAGCGAAGTACGACGGCGACCCCTGGGACCTGATTTCCTACAAGGTGAAGGCACAGGCCGCCCTGCCCATCGTCGACATCCTGACGTTGGCGGCTACGGGTTCGGAATACGACTGCGGCGGCGTGATCTCGCGTACCGAGACCAACGACAAGATTGGCTACATGGACCCGCTGCTGTTCCCCGTTTGCTCATTCCTCGACCCGCGCTACACGTTCAGCGTGTCGAAGAAACAGACGGCCGCAGGCTGTGCCGATGCCATGAACCACATCATCGAGCAGTACTTCTGCGAGGACTCTACGCTGCTGAACGACGGCTTCTGCGAGGCTGGTCTGAAGAGCCTGATGGCGAACGCAAAGAGCTGCTTGGCGAACCCAGAGGACTACCGGGCGCGCGCCGAGATGATGTTTGCGTGCACCCTGGGCTGCAACGGCATCTACTCGCTCGGCAACAGTCCCAGCGGCTGGCCCTGTCACGGTATTGAGCACGCCCTGAGCGCCTATTATGACATCACCCACGGCGAGGGACTGGCCATCATCACGCCGCGCTGGATGGAGCACATCCTGAGCGAGCGCACGCTGGAGCGCTTTGTGAAGTACGGCATTAACGTGTTCGATATCGACACGACGCTGACAGGTATGGAGATAGCCCACAAGGCCATCGAGATGACCTATGCCTTCTTCGAGGAAATCGGTATCCCCATGCACCTGCGCGAGGTGGGCATCGGCGAGGAGCGTATCGACGAGATGGCTCACCACATCGCCGTGAACGAAGGGCTGGAGAATGCCTACGTGCCCCTCTCCGAGCAGGACATCAAGGAAATCCTTGTGGCATCCTTGTAAGAAGGCGATAGGAAACGGAAGCTGGCTAACAACCAGTTCAGAAACTTCGACGTATAAAAACAGGAAAAACCGATGCGCAAAGGGCCAAATGCGTGTCGGTTTTTTCGATAGCGGATAAAAGTTAAAAATGCTGCAGGGAAAGCGTTTTTTCCTGTGTTTGTGGCTTGTTTTCAGATAATAATCGTATTTTTGCATCGTCATTATCAAATAACTGAAGATCATACGAAATTCTTACCATAAGTGTCACTTTCAGATAGGACCATTCAATTGAAGAAACTATCAATATAACCATCAAAAAAAAAGATATTGAAGCATGAAGAAGAAAACCGTTTGGGGCATATTGCTGGCGATTGCCATCATAGCCGTCGCAGGAACCTATATGTATCGCCATCGTTTCGACAAGTACGAGCAAAGCCAGGAAGAGCAGACGGCAGGCATCAAGGCCATCGGCAAGGATTCGCGCATCCTCGTGGCTTACTTCTCGTGGCCCAGTCCCGACTATCCCGACCTGGACGCTACGTCAGGAGCCAGCAATATCGTGAAGGACGGCCAGCTCTATGGCAACACGGAGTATGTGGCCAACATGCTGGGCAAGAAGCTTCATGCCGATTTGTTCAGGATAGAGACCGTTCGGAGCTATCCCACCGAGCCCAAGGCCCTGCTCGACGAGGCCAAGGTGGAAAACAACAACCACTCGAAGCCGGAGCTGAAGGCCAGGGTGGAGTCGTTTGCCGACTACGATGTCATCTTCGTGGGCTATCCCCTGTGGTGGTACGACATGCCGATGGCCATCTACTCCTTCCTCGAGAGCTACGATTTCACGGGCAAGCACATCGTGCTCTTCACCACTCATGGCGGCAACCGCTTCTGCCGTACCGTACCCACCGTCCGCGAGATGTTCCCGAAGTCGAATGTCATCCAGGGGCCGGCTGTCTACGACCGGGAGATGGACAAGGCCGAAGAGACGATAGACAAATGGCTGAAGAAAAACGAGTTTGCAAGCTGAACCATCTGATGAAGCGTATGAAACAGTTGATCATCTTGTCCGTCATCCTCATGGGGGCGGTATCTGTCTCGGCGCAAGACGTCGCGGGGTTTGTCGGCAGGCAGATGCAGACCTATCCCAAGTCTCGTCTGCTCGACATCTATAAGTCGTGCTTCCAGGACTTTATGGGTGCAGAACATCTGGTGACCGATCGGCAACGGGTGAAAGCCTACCTTGATGACGAGTTGAACAGCACCACGCTCGACGACCTCCAGCCGTGGATGTATGAGCCCTGCGGCGCGGAGGGTAATTATGTGCGTGTGAGCATCAGGACCATCAAGGAAGGAATCGTCAGCGCCGACCATCTGCTCGATGCTTTCGTCCGGAGTGCCAATCAAGTCAAGCACCCTTCGGTAGAGCGTTGGCGCGACAGGTGGCATGCAATCGTGAATGTGATTGACACCATGAAGCTCAACTTGCCGAATTACTCAGCCGACAAACATTTCATCGACAGCATCCTCTCTGCCGGCAAATACGCCATCAGCCATTCGCCCGAATATCGTGAGGCCTACCATCCGCACTATCGTATCGTGGAGCAAGGCATCTTCGGCCGGGAAATCCTGCCGCTCATCGTGAAATGGCATGCTCGCATGAAAAGGAACAAAGGGAGCAAGCTGCCAGGGGTGGTAAATCCTAACGCCTTGAAAATGCCCAAAACTGACCCCTACAAGAAAAAGTTTACCGACCTGCAACTTATTGACAATCTGGGCTCTCATCTGAAGAGATGACATTCCGGGCTCTGACGAGATGACATTCCGGGCTCTGACGAGATGACATTCCGGGCGATAACTAAGGGAAAGAAAGAGTATAAAGCTATGAATATAGAAGACTATCGTGAGTATTGCCTTTCGCTGGGCGAGGATGTGGAAGAGAAGCTGCCTTTCACGGCTTTCCGTTATGCCAGCGGCGTATTGGCATTCTACGTGCACGGCCACATGTTTTCGTTCTTCGACTGCGATCATTTTAGCGTCATCACGCTCAAATGCCAGCCCGAGCGGATTGAAGACCTGAAGGCTCAGCACGACTGTATCGGCAAGCCGTTTAACGAGTCGCCCAAGTATTGGATTGGCGTCAATCCCGATACCGCGCCCGACGAACTGCTCAAGCAACTGACCCGAAACTCCTACGAGATCGTAAAGGCAAAATACAAGAGAAGAGCCCCCTCCAACTCCAGCCCCCTCCAACTCCCCCAAAGGGGGGAGAGAGGGCTGACGCCGGGGCAAAGTTCAAGGTTCAAAATTTATAAACTGGAGAACAAGCAGGAGTGGTAATCACACTTCTCACTTCTCACTTCTCACTTATCACTTGGGCCACTCCCTTTTTTTTGCACCAAAATCAATATGACACCATGAAAATGAAAAAGTTCTTCTCAACACTTTTGGGGGCGCTGATGGGCATCCCCGTCCTGGCACAGGCAGTTGCCACGGATATCGAAAAAGGAGTCTTCGAGCCGTCGTGGCAGTCGCTCGCGGCCAACTATCAGGCTCCCCAATGGTTTGCCGACGCCAAACTGGGCATCTGGGCCCATTGGGGACTGCAATGTGTACCCGAGGCGGGCGACTGGTATGCACGGGCCATGTATCAGCAGGACCAGGGCCGATACCGCGAGCATTGCCAGCGCTTCGGCCATCCCTCGGAGTTTGGCATGATAGACTTCATACCGATGTGGAAAGCCGAGAAGTTCGACCCCGAGGCGCTCGTGAAGCTCTACAAGGAAGTGGGCGCCCGATACTTCGTCTGCATGGCCAACCATCACGACAACTTCGACAACTACCGTTCGAAATACCACCCCTGGAACTCCGTCAACATGGGTCCGAAGCGCGACATCGTGGGCGAGTTCGAGAAGGCCGCGCGCCGCAACGGGCTGCGCTTCGGCGTGAGCAACCACTCGGCCCACGCCTGGCATTGGTTCCAGACCGCCTACGGCTACGATGCCGAGGGCGAGAAGGCAGGCGTGAGATACGACGCCTACAACCTGACGAAGGAAGACGGCAAGGGCAAGTGGTGGGAAGGCTACGACCCCCAGCAGTTCTATGGCGGCTACAACATAGTGATTCCCAGCGGGTTCACCAGCGTCGACTCGATGGCCGCCTGGCATCAGGCCAACGACCGCGTATGGTCGGAGCGCATTCCCGAGATGAACCCCCAGTTTGCCAAGAACTGGTTCCTGCGCTGCCGGCAGCTCATCGACGACTACAACCCCGACCTCATCTACTTTGACGACGAGCACGACCTGCCCCTGGAGCACTACGGACTGGAGATTGCCGCCCACATGTACAACCGCAGCATGAGGATGCACGGAGGCCGCAACGAGGCCGTCATCAACGCCAAGCGCCTCAGCGAGGAGCAGCAGCGCGGCGTGGTGATGGACTGCGAGCGCGGCGCCTTTGCCGACATCTCGCCGCGGCCCTGGCAGACCTGCATGTGCATCGGCTCGTGGCACTACGACCGGAAGCTCTACGAGAAGGGCAGATACAAGACCGTAGAGCGCGTCGTCAAGACCTTCGTCGACATCGTGAGCAAGAACGGCAACCTGCTGCTCAACATCCCCGTGCGAGGCGACGGAAGCATCGACGAGAAAGAGCGCGCCTTCCTCAAGGACTTCAAGGCCTGGCTCGACGTCAACGGCGAGGGCATCTTCGGCACGCGCCCCTGGAAAGTCTATGGCGAAGGGGCCGTGAATACCGCCAATACCGGCTCGTTCCGCGACAACGAGAAGCTGCAGGAGTCGTTGAGCGACAAGGACATACGCTACACTCAGAAGAACGGCACCCTCTATGCCTTCGTGCTGGGCTTCCCCACGGCTCAGACCGTCCGTATGAAGGCGCTCGGCCGCAAGTCGCCCCAGATGAACGGCAAGCGCATCAAGCGGGTCCGCCTGCTGGGCAGCAACCATAAAGTGGCGTTCCGCCAGACGGCCGACGCCCTCACCATCACCATGCCGGCGGTCGAGAATACAGGCAAGACCATCTGCTTCGCAGTTCAGTAGGGAGCCCACAGCCCCCTCCAACTCCCCCAAAGGGGGGAGGAGCCCCCTCCAACTCCCCCAAAGGGGGGAGAGTAGGGCAGACGCCAGTTCAAGGCAGGAGTCGCAAGAGGCAAAGGTATCGTCCAAACTCCCAAACTCCTAAACTCCCAAACTCCCAAAACTATTGTCTACACTCCTACACTCCTACACTCCTACACTCCTTCACTCCTACACTCCTTAAAAAAGCTTCAATCCGGCAGGCACCGGCGCAAAGATTTCACGCGTTTTCTTTGGCCATCACGCAGAAATAGCGTATATTTGCATCCGAAGCCAAGCGGCGCAGGTCGCAACGTTAGGAGGCTGACAACAATTAATTTCCAGTTTATCTGCTATATGACTCTCCCAAAGTTCATCATCACCATGGATGGCCACTTTCGCCTGGGTATGGTCGGCCAGCACAAGGACTTGCTGAAGCCGGGCGACCAATGCATCGGAGGCGGTTATTACCAGTTCGATTGGACGAGCAATCGCCTGGTGCTCGACAGGGCCTCGTATGACTTCGGGCGACCTCGCTGGCACCTGCTCGAAACGCTCAGGGTGCCGGCCGCCTATCGGGGACTTCGCCTGGTTTATGTCTACGACGACGGCTTCCACGACGACTTCAACGTGAGCGAAGAACTGAGAATTGAGTATGATGAGTGAGATGAACGTGGAGGACGATCGTAACACGGTTTGATGATGGACAGCATTCAGCACATTATTATAGACCATACGCTGGCACGGATTGGCGACGCCCAGTTTGCCGACTATCTTTGCCATGCCTACTGCTACGAAGGCTTTTGCACCTTCGAAAGAAACGGGCGGCAGTTCCGTTTCGAGGCGGGCGACTGCCTGATTATTGCCCGCAGGGGCGACCTGGTGAAGAACCTGCAGGAGAGCGTGGACTTCCGCGTGGATGTCATCTACGTGACGCAGAAGTTCATCGAGATGTCCACGCCTCAGTCGAACTACGGTATGCGCGCCCAGCTCTCGCTTTTCCAGAACCCCATCATGCGGCTCGACGCGGAGCAGCAGGAGCGTTGCCAGCTGAACTTCGAGGCCGTGAAGCGACGCCTGAAGCAGACGGGCCACCTCTTCCGCCACGACGCGCTCATGAATGCCGTGGAATGCATGATTATCGACTTCTTCGACTTCCACGCCCACCTCTATCCTGCCGACAAGATCAGCTCGCAACAGCACCAGCTGATGGAGGAGTTCATGGCGATGCTCGAACGGGGCGACTTCCGGCAGAACCGCGACATCAGCTATTATGCCGACAAGCTCTGTGTCACCCCGAAATACCTCAGCGAGGTGTGCAAGAAGGTGAGCGGACTGCCTGCCGCCTTCTGGATAACGCGCTATACGGCCCTCGACATCAGCCGCCTGTTGCGCGACCGTAGCCTCTCGTTTACCGACATCTGCGGCATGTTCAACTTCTCGTCGCCAGCCCATTTCAGCCGCTACGTGCAGACGAACCTGGGTGCCAAGCCCAGCGATTTCCGCGAGTAAACAGCCCGAAGCAGGACGAATCTTCGAATTTGGTAAAATCCCCCGCAAATTGTGTAAAAGCAGTTTCGGGGGATTGCCGTAACTTTGCCATCGGAATTTAAAATAAAGATATGGCAATAAAAGTATTGATTGCGTACTACTCCCGTCGCGGGGAGAACTATGTGAACGGCAGCATTAAGAATCTGAAGCTGGGCAATACCGAGGTGGTGGCTCAGAAGATCAAGGCCCTGTTGCCCGATGCCGACATGTTCCAGATTGACACCACCTACGAGTATTCGAAGTCGTATATGACCTGCATCGAGGAGGCCAAGCAGGAGCTGCACGACCAGGCCCGTCCCGAGGTGAAGAACGCCTTGGAGAGCATCTCCCAGTACGACACCATCATCCTGGGCTATCCCAACTGGTGGGGCACGATGCCGATGGTCGTCTACACGTTCCTCGAGTCGTACGACTTCACGGGCAAGACCATCATTCCCTTCTGCACCAACGAGGGCTCGGGCATGGGCTCGTCGGTCCGCTTCATCAAGAAACTCTGTCCCGGTGCCAACGTCATGGACGGCACGCCCATCCACGGCGCAGAGGCTGCCCATGCCGACCGCGAGGCGCAGGAGATAGCAGAACTGGCAAAATAAATAAAGTTATGGCGATTTGCAATATCTAAAGGCTACGCATTAGCGAGAGCCGGATAGAGACAGGTTAAACTGCTTTTATGCGTTATCATCATGCTTACGGGAATTTCTATATTTGGCTGCAAGGATACTCATTTTGTTTGTGCAGACAGAAAAATCATCATAAATGTGGATTGCGTTACCCAGAATAATGTTGTATCTTTGCACCCAAATTTAGAAATTCAATCCATTTATGAGAAATAAATACATATTATTATCACTTGCTTTCGCGCTCGTTGTGCCTGTCTATGCCCAAAAGCAGAAAAGCGCTGCCAACTCAGAGCAGCGGCAGGACGAGATGAGAAAGACGGTGGAATACCTGGCTTCGCAAGAGCTGGGCGGCAGATATCCGGGCACCCGCGGCGACACGCTTGCCTCTGAGTATATTACCGGCCAACTGCGCAGCCTGAAGCTCAAGCCCATCGTCAAGGGGAAGAAGAAAAAAGGGTTCTACCACGACTTCACGTATGGGAAGACTGAGCAGCGCACCACCCACAACATCATGGCTGTGCTCCCGGGAAAAGACCAACAACTCAAAAACGAATATATAGTCATCGGCTCGCATTACGACCATCTGGGCATGGGCGGCAAAGGCTCTGGCTCGCGCCGCCCAGACACGCTTGGTGTCCATCCGGGTGCTGACGATAATGCCAGCGGTGACGCCGTGGTACTTCAACTGGCCAGGCACTTCAAGAAAGCCGGCTCGCCCAGAAGTATCATTTTTGCCTTCTTCGGTGCGGAGGAACAAGGACTGGTGGGCTCGAAGCTGTTTCTGGACTGGATGAAGAAAGCCGACGGCCGCCGCGTAAACCTCCCCGCCGACAAAGGCGGAATTGTGGCTATGGTGAACCTCGATATGGTAGGGCGCATGCGTGGCCATGCCATGAGCGTGTCGGGCACAGGCACCAGCAGCCAGTTCAAGGCGATGGTCGAGCGAGTGGGAGAGGAGACGGGCGTGCACGTCAGCTGCATTCCCGATGGCTACGGTCCCAGCGACCAGGCCTCGTTTGTGGCGCAAGACATCCCTGTGCTCTTCCTCACCACGGGTGGACACATGGAGTATCACACGCCTGCCGACGTGCCCTCAACCTTGAATTACGAAGGTATGCAGCAGACGCTCGACTTCTCGAAACTGCTGATCAGCCAGCTTGCGGCCATGCCCCAAACGCCCGACTACATCAACGTGCCCAGCACGCAATCGATGAAGCATGCCAAGTTTAAGGTGACGCTCGGACTGATGCCCGATGTGATGGGTGCAAGCAGCACGCCCGGCCTTCGCGCCGATATCGTGGTGGCTGGGAAACCAGCCCATACGGCTGGTATCCGGAGTGGCGACATCATTCAGGAGATTGATGGCAAGCCCGTGAAGGACATCAACGAATACATGGAGCGGCTGGCAGAGCTCAAGGCCGGTACAACCATTCCCGTGAAGGTGCTCCGGGGCGAGGAGACCATTACCTTTCAAGTTCACTTAACACCTCCCGTGAGATGAGAAAATTCTTGTATTGGCTTCTTGCCGTGGTTATTACAATTGCGCTGAGCGTCTACCAGCGCATGACAGGTCCGACGCATCCCCAGAAAGTGGCTGTAGAGCTGAATGGGACGAGCTATCAGCTGAAACTGCCCCGAAGTGGTGTGCAACGCGATGAGGTCCTGAAGCTGAAGGATATTCCGCAAAGCACTTTGGCTCAGTTGCATTATCGCCAGTATCCCACGAATAACGCTTACACGACGGTTGATTTCGAGTGGAAAGACAACCAATGGCAGGCCTCCCTGCCCGTACAGCCGGTGGGCGGAAAGTTGCAGTATTATATCACGGTGGGAGGTCGCGACTATCTGGCTGACGAGCCGGTAGTGATGCGATTCAGGAATGATGTTCCTGCCGGCATCCTTGTGCCCCACATCCTGCTGATGTTTGCAGCCATGTTGTTTGCCGTCTATACACTCATGCTGGTACTTACGCGCAAAAAATACAGCCGTTGGTTGAAGATAACAGTTGCCACCTTGTTTGTGGGCGGATTCATCTTCGGGCCGCTTGTTCAGCATGCTGCCTTCGGTCCCTGGTGGACGGGATTTCCCTACGGTACCGACCTGACAGACAACAAGACCCTGCTGTCGTTCCTCTTCTTCCTGGTGGCCTTGGCCACGCTGAAGTGGAAGCACAACAAGTGGGTGGTCAGCCTGGCGGTGATCTTCATGATAGCTATCTTCAGCATTCCCCATAGCGCCTACGGGTCGGAGTACGACTACGAGAAGCAACAACTGAGTACAGAGAAAATAACGGACTGACATAAAGCATTCAATTCAATTTATTAATAATTTAACAATTTATGAAATTCAAAAGTTTGATGACCATGATGGTTGCAGCAGTAGCCATCGTGCTAGGCAATTGTTCGTGCAGTAGCGACGACGACGAGCCCGAAGTAGCTGTGGCTTCACAGGTGTTAGGTACGTATTCTGGTAACGAGGTGATAATGGTAATGAACGAGGAATCGTCGAACGAGACCAGAACCTACCAGTTTACTAAAGTTTCCGACACCACGGTTGATATGCTTGTTCCAGAGGCAGGCATGGGAATGATGACCATCCCGGCATTCCCCATAAAGAACATTCCATTGACAAAGATCGGCAACACCATTAGCGGCGAACTGGCTTCATATAGTGGAAAGGTGACCACAGCCAGCGGCGATGAAAAAGCCTATACCGTGAGCGATGTAGTCGTTTTGCTGGACGGCAAGAACTTGGTTGTCTTGTTCTCGCTGAAGTATGGCAGCATGCCCATGGCGATGGATTACCACTTCACCGGAATAAAACAATAAGCGGTGGCTAAGCGGTTCATAGTCAACGTGTTGAACACTCTCCTGGTAGGCATGGCATTGGTCGTGCCTGCTCAACGCGTGGCTGCCCAGTCAACCATCCGCGACTCGGTAGAGCTCGAGCCGGTGGTGGTGACAGCATCTCATTCGCCCAAGGCCCTGAAAGATGCACCTGTGGTGACGCGTCTCATTACCCTTCATGACATTAAGATTACCGATGCCACCAACATTCAGGACATGCTCACACAAGAGATTCCCGGATTGGAATTCGGCCTGGCCATGACGCAGGAGACGTCGCTCAACATGAGTGGCTTCGGAGGGAATGCCGTGCTCTTCCTCATCGATGGCGAACGAATGGCAGGAGAGACCATGGACAACATCGACTACAGCCGTATGAACCTCGACAACGTGGGGCGCATAGAGATTGTGAAAGGGGCCTCGTCGGCTCTTTATGGCTCGAATGCCGTCGGTGGAGTGGTCAATATCATCAGCCGGGAGTATTTGGAACCTTGGACCGCCAGCGTCAACTCTCGCTACAATACCTTCGGGCATGAGTGGCGCAACGGAGCTACCTTCTCGTTCAACACCAGAAGATGGAACTCGCAGACCAGCTTCCAGCACACCACTATCGACCCCGTCAACCTGCCCAAGGCTCATTCCTCTGAGGAGATTGCCGCCGAACTGATGAAGAAGGCTCAAGGACTGCCTTACGACGAGTCGGTGCTGACAGATGACTCCAACATCAGCCGCCTGTTCGGTCAGAAGACTTACAACGTGAAGGAACGGCTGACCTGGAGAGCCTCCGACTATCTCACGCTCATCGCTCGCGGGGGGTACTTCTTCCGCACTAGCGAGCGCGACACGCATGACTATCATTACAAAGGCTATAGTGCAGGACTGAAAGGGAAGTATGCCTGGAAGAGCGACCGTTATCTGGAACTCTCGTATGCATACGACCAGTACGACAAGGCTAATTTCCTGCCTGGCGGGACACGCACCCACGATCACGACTACAGCAATCAGCAGCATGTGGTGCATGCCCTCTTCTACAATGCGTTTGGAAAGAACAGCCTGATAGTGGGAGCCGACTTTTTGCACGACTATCTTACAACCTATCAGTTCGTCGACAACGCCAACCACTCACAGAGCAATATCGACGGCTTTGCCGAATTTGACTGGAATATTACCGACAGGCTCAATGTCGTAGGTAGTATCCGTTATGACTACTTCTCGGCATCGCGCCAGAAGGCTTTTACCGAGCGCATGGCCCTGGTCTATAAGTTCCCGTGGATGACGCTTCGTGCCAACTACGCTCTCGGTTTCCGCGCACCTACGCTCAAAGAGATGTATATGCACTTCGACATGGGCAACATGGGCTACATGATTCTTGGCAATCCCGACCTGAAACCCGAGAAGAGCAATAATGTCAATATCGCCATTGAGCGGACCAACCGCATCAGAAACAGCAGCTTTCTCGACGGACGATATAGCTTTACCCTCATGGGCTATTGCAACATCTTCGATAAGCGTATTACCACCATCGACGGAGGCGAAACTCCCGATGGGCTGCCAAGTGCGCTTTATTGGAATGAAGACGGCGTGAAGGTATGGGGCGTTGATGTCAGCATGGCTCACATTTGGGATTGCGGGCTGTCGATGAAGCTCAACTATTCGTGGTTGCGTGAGACGGGCAACGTCATCTACTCGCAGTTCTCACAGCCACGCTCGCACTCCATGACGTGGCGCTTAGGCTACGACCACCGTTTCTCGCGCCACTATGCTTTCGACGCAGCTCTCTCCGGGCGCAGCCAGGGCAAACCCCAGTCGGGCGACACCGATGTAGACCAGGGCTACACCATCTGGAAACTCATGCTCCAGCACCATCTTTGGCGCGGCATACATCTGAATACCGCCATCGACAACCTCTTCAATTATAAGCCCAAGTCCTACTACTATTGCTCGCCGCTCACTACCGGCACATCTTTCAGCATAGGCCTGTCAATAGATATAGACAAAATGCTCTAGATAAGCTTCCAGCATGAACAGATTCTACCATTGCCCTTGGCCATGTTTGTCTATGCTTGGAGACTGCAAAGATAACCAAAAGGGCTGACACCTTTAAGGGATGCCAGTCCTTCTTTTTTGGGGAATGCTGCAACTTTTCTTGTTTTCCTTTCGTCTAACGTTCAGAAACGAAAATAACAAAACAAAAACATTTAAGGAATATGAAGAAAAGAAGTGTTCTCACAACAATGGCCGTTATGGTATTGGTGTCGGCCGTGCTGACCAGTTGCGTAATCCGTACTGGTGCTCACCGCGGCAAGCAGGTGACCCGCAACATGCGCGTTTCCGATTTTGAGCGGATTCATATCACGGGAAACTTTGATGTGGTTTACGAGCAAGGCGACTCCGTTTCGGTATGCGTAGAAGGAAAGGAACGGCTGATTGAGGCCTCCGACATCCGCGTGGAAGACGGTACGCTGGTGGTCAAGATGAAAGCCCTCAGCGTAACGGGATTCCGTGGAGCTGTAAGGGTGATTGTTACTACCCCCGACCTGACCGAGGTGAATATGACGGGAAATGGTGAATTTATGGCTGATGGGCATGTGGATACCGACCATCTGACGGTAAGTCTGACGGGTAATGGCGACATACGTTTTAGCGACCTGATTTGCGACCGAGCCGACTTGCAACTGACGGGCAATGGAGATGTCGTAGTGAAGGGGCTCACCTGTGGCTATGTGAACATGCAGCTGACGGGCAATGGCGATATTACGGTGGAGGGAACCACCCGGAAGATGGATATGCACAAAGCTGGCAACGGCGACATCAATATGAGGCAATTGAAGATAGTGAACTGACAACAATTCATAAACCCGGCAAGGTGAAAACAAAAAAATGCTAAAAAGTTTTCTGTTTTCACCTTTTATATATAATTTTGCAGCGTTTTATCGATGAACGCTACAAATGAAATATGCTATCATAGCAGCGGGCGAGGGCTCGCGACTGGCTCAGGAAGGGGTTCATGCTCCTAAGCCATTGGTAAAAGTGAATGGCGAACAGCTGATTGACAGGCTGATTCGCGTTTTTATGGATAACGATGCCACAGAGATTATCGTGATATGCAACGAGGTGATGACGGCCGTGGCCGCCCATCTGGCTGATGTGGAGCGCAACGGACTCTATGGCCGTCGTGTGCCGCTGAGGTATGTGGTGAAGAGTACACCCAGTTCCATGCACAGCTTTTTCGAAATCAGTCGTCTGTTGGGCGGTGAGCCGTTTGTGCTGACCACGGTCGACACGATTTTCCGTGAGCAGGAGTTTCGTGAGTATGTGAAGGCTTTCGGGCAGACGGAGGCTGACGGAATGATGGGCGTCACAGACTTTATAGACGACGAGAAACCTCTGTATGTGGGCGTGAAAAGTGTGGCCGAAGCCGCATCGCCGGCGGGCGAGGCTTTATCTACCATGGGCGAGGCTGGTTGCTTTGCCGAGATTACCGGTTTCTTTGACACACGTGAGGAACTGACCGCCTCCCATCAGGAATCAGACGCAGAAACGATATTTATTAGTGGTGGAATCTACGGTCTGAAAGCCTCTGCCATTGAGACGCTTAACCGTTGTATGGAGCGTGGCGAGAGCCGCATGCGCAACTTCCAGCGCGGCCTGATTCGCGATGGTCTGAGGCTGAGGGCTTATCCTTTCACAAAGGTACTCGACATCGACCACGCCACGGATATTGCGAAGGCTGAGGATTTTTTAAAAGAACGATAACTGAGCACGCAGGCTGAATCATGAGGGTATTATGTGTTTATAGGGACGAGCGGTATTCGCCCAATTCGGTTGAAAAAGACAAGGCGATACTCGATGCGGCTGGGAAGAGGCTCTGCGAAAGAGGCCATACAGTCAGCTTCGTGAGCGAGCGCCAGCTGAGCCGTGTGGATGCAGATGTCTGCTTGTCGATGGCACGCTCGGAGTCGGCCTTGGAGGTGATGCGGCAGAGTGGGGCACGTTGCGTGAACCATCCCGATGCCATTGCCTTGTGTTGCCACAGAAGTGCTCTCGACCGACTGATGCGAGTGAACGACATAGCCATGCCTCCCGTCGAGGGTGCTGACGGCTATTGGCTGAAGCGGGGCGATGGAGTAGCCGAGGAGAAAGACGATATCGTGTTTTGTGCCAATGAGCAAGCGCTCAAGGTTGCCCGCCAGGAGATGGCGTCGCGTGGCATTAGCGAACAGGTGGTGAGCACCCATGTGAAAGGCGACTTGCTGAAGTTCTACGGGGTGCGTGGTTCGGGTTTCTTCCGTTGCTACTATCCAGCCGACGATGGCGTCTCGAAGTTCGGTAATGAGGTGGTTAATGGCAAGGCCCATCATTACCACTATGATGAAGATACCCTCCGTAGCGAGGCCGAGCGGCTGGCCCGGCTGGCTCAGGTTGATGTCTATGGAGGCGACTGCATCGTCAGGAGCGACGGCACGCTGGCCATCATCGATTTCAACGACTGGCCCAGTTTCTCGCGATGTCGGGAAGAGGCTGCCTGTGCTGTTGCGGAATTAATTGATAATGAATAAAATAAGAGATAAACAATAAGTGATGAGCGGAAAATTCAAGGAGATGCTTCAGGCATCATTTAAGTCGAACGACACAGAGGAGTGGCTGGACGTGCATTTCACCCGGCCTATCGGACTGGTATTCGCTTTGTTTTGGAACAAGCTGGGAGTGCATCCCAACGTGATTACCATCCTTTCGATATTCCTCGGTATAGGAGCAGGCATTTGTTTTTATTATACCGACCTGTGGCACAATGTGGCTGGTGTGCTGTTGCTCATGTTTGCCAACTTTTGTGACTCCACCGACGGTCAGATGGCTCGTCTGACCGGTAAGAAAACATTAATAGGACGTATGCTCGACGGTTTTTCGGGCGATGTGTGGTTCTTTTGCATCTACGTGGCTCTCTGCATGCGCATGCAGAACCAGCCCATTCCGGGCATGGAGCAGACTTGGGGCATCTGGATATGGGTGCTGGGCGCTATTGCAGGCTTCCTGTGCCACTCACCACAGAGCTCGCTCTCGGATTACTACCGCAATATCCACCTTTTCTTCCTGAAGGGAAAGAGTGGATCTGAGCTCGACAATTCAGAGCAGCAACGCAAGGTCTTTGAGCAGATGAAGGCCGATAAAGACTGGCTGGGCTGCTTGTTCTTCTATAACTATGCAAACTACTGTAGAAGTCAGGAGAAACGCACACCTAAGTTCCAACGGTTCTTCCAACTCTACAACGAGGCACAGACCGCCGAAGCGTCTCAGCAGGAGATGCGCGAGCAGGTTCGCCAGTCGTTCCTCGAGGGCAGCCGTCCGCTGATGAAGTATACCAACGTGCTCACGTTCAACACGCGGGCCATTTGCATCTATATCACGGCATTGCTCAATTGTCCGTGGGTTTACTTCCTGTTCGAAATCATCGTCTTGTCGATTCTCTATGTGCACATGCATCGCAAACACGAGACCCTCTGCGAGAAGCTCTCAAATCAATTCGTAATGCATCAGCATAATTCATAATTGATAATAAATGATGAAGAATTTATAATGCATAGTTTATAATAGAGGATTGAGATTTTAGTAATGACAAAAGGATATATATTCGATTATGGCGGCACGCTTGATACGGCAGGCTGCCATTGGGGTAAGAAACTTTGGCATGCTTACGAGCGCCATGAGGTGCCTGTGAGCGAACAGCAGTTCCGCGAGGCTTACGTACATGCTGAGCGCACGTTGGGGTCCAACCCTATTATTCAGCCCACTTACACCTTCCACAAACTCTTGGAGGTGAAGCTGCGGTTGGAACTGGAGTATCTGATGGAGCAAGGCTATTGGGACCCGCGCGAGGACGTGCTGAAGATGGTGTTCAAAGAGTTGCTCGATGACCTCTATGGCGAGGTCTGTGCTACTGTTGCTCATAGCCGCGAGGTGCTTCTTCGGTTGCGCAAGGACCATCCGATGGTGTTGGTGAGCAATTTCTACGGCAATATTAATGTGGTGCTGCGTGAGTTCGAACTCGACACGCTATTCGATAGTGTGGTTGAGTCGGCCGTGGTCGGCATTCGCAAGCCCGACTACCGCATCTTCAAGTTAGGCGTCGAGGCTCTCGGACTGCCCGCAAGCGAGGTGACCGTGGTGGGCGACAGTTTCTATAAAGACATACTTCCAGCCAAGAAAGCCGGCTGCCGCACCATTTGGTTCAAGGGCGAGGGATGGACCGACGAAACCTACGACGAGAGCATTCCCGACCAGGTGATTACCGACTTGAGTCAAGTGATAAATGAATTGACATAAGAGATATTGACATTGGAGATAATGAAGAGAAAAACAATCATAATGGGCATCCTGATGCTCATGACATTTTTACGGGTCGGTGCCCAGCAAATCAAGGGAGTGGTCATCGATGCCACCACCGGTGACAGCATCGCTTTTGCCAGCGCCATCTACCACGGCCATCATGTGATGGTGTCGGCCGACAACAAGGGTTGCTTCGAGATAGCCCGCCACAACGGCTGGACGCTCACCATCTCGGCCCTGGGCTACCGCAGTCAGGATATACAAATACAAGGAAAGACCAAGTCCGAGCTTCGCATTCGACTGAAACCCGAGAGCCGTACCCTACGGAATGTGGAGGTGCGCTCTAAGCGCAAGAGCAAATACTCGCGCAAGGACAATCCTGCCGTAGAGCTGATGAAGCGAGTGATTGCCGCCAAGAAGAAGACCGCCCTCGACAACCATCCCTACTATCAGTTCACCAAGTATCAGAAGATTACTCTGGCCATGAACGACTTGAAGCCCGTCGACCTTGAGGACCCCAAGTTCCAGAAGCGCCAATGGCTGCTCAACCAGGTCGAGGTGTGCCCACTCAACAATAAGCTCATCCTGCCCGTTAGTGTCGACGAGACCGTCACCCAGCATATCTATCGCAAGGACCCCCATAGCGAGAAAGAGATAGTGAAAGGACAAAACTCCACGGGCATCAACCACCTCATCGAGACGGGCGACATCCTGAACACGGCCCTGAAGGACGTCTTTACCGATGTCGACATATACGACGATCAGGTGCGCCTGCTGCAATATCCCTTTACCAGTCCTATCGGCAAGGATGCCGTGTCGTTCTACCGTTTCTACATCGAGGATACCGTCTATGTGGAGCGCGACTTGTGCTACCACCTCCAGTTTGTGCCAAATAACCAGCAGGACTTCGGTTTCCGTGGCGAGCTTTATGTGCTGGCAGACTCCACGCTCCATGTCAAGCGTTGCAACCTGACTATCCCTAAGCGTAGCGACGTCAACTTTGTGGAGAACCTGCAGGTGCGTCAGGAATACTCCAAGCTACCCAATGGCGAGTGGGTGCTGACCGTCGACGATATGTTTGTCGAGATGGCCCTCACCAAGTTCCTCAGCAAGGCCCTTGTCATCCGTACCACCCGTATGAGCGATTACGGCTTCGACGAACTGCCCAAGCAGTTGTTTAAGGGCAAGGCTAAGGTGCGGCGCGATGCCGACGTGATGATGCGGGGCGACGATTTCTGGAACGAATACCGGGGGGTGGAACTCACTAAGAGCGAGAGCTCGATGGATCAGTTTATCCACAATCTCGAGCAAATCAAAGGCTTCAAGTATATAGTCTTCGGGCTGAAGGCGCTTATCGAGAACTTTGTCGAGACCTCGGCCCATGACAAGCCCAACAAGTTGGACATCGGCCCTATCAACACCATGATCACCCACAACTCAATTGACGGCCTGCGAACGCGTGTGAGCGCCCAGACTACCGCCAACCTCAACCCCCATTGGTTCCTCTCCGGCTATTACGCACGTGGATGGGACAGCAAGAAGAACTACTATAAGGCCGACCTCACTTATTCGTTCAATAAGAAAGAGTATCTCCCGCGTGAGTTCCCCAGGCGCACCCTATCGTTCACATCCACCTATGATGTGTGCTCGCCCTCCGATAAGTTCGTTCATACCGACAAGGATAATGTGTTCACATCGTTCAAGTGGAGTAACGTCGAGAAAATGATGTTCTACAACCGCCAGCAGCTCACTTTCGAGCGCGAGGAGGAGTGGGGCTTCAAGACCACTTTCAGTTTCAAGACAGAGCAGAACGAGGCCTGCGGCGACATGTTTTTCACGCCCGTCAGGGAAGTGCCTACAGCCGTCTATCCCGACAACCTGCACCACGGGAAAATACGCACCACAGAGCTGCATGGTGAACTGCGCTTCGCGCCCGGCGAGACGTTCATCAACACCAAGCAGCGTCGTATCAAGATCAACCTCGACGCCCCCGTCTTCACCATCGGCCACACCATCGGCATCAAGGGACTCTTGGGCGGCGAGTATGCCTATCACGTGACCGAAGCCAGCATCTATAAACGCTTCTGGATGAACAGCTGGGGAAAGATAGACTGCTACCTCAAGGGTGGCATCCAATGGACGAAGGTTCCCTTCCCCCTGCTCATCGCGCCAGCCTCCAATCTCTCGTATATCATAGAGGACGAGACTTTCAACCTCATCAACAACATGGAGTTCCTCAACGACCGCTATGCCTCGCTTGACGTGTCGTGGGACCTCAACGGAAAGATATTCAACCGCATCCCGTTGCTCAAGAAACTCAAGTGGCGCGAGTATCTCGGCGTGAAATGCCTGTGGGGCGAGCTGACCGACAAGAACAATCCCAACAACGAGACCTATGCCGGTTCGGTAGAGCTGATGGCTTTCCCCGAGGGTTGTTACGTGATGGACCCCAAGCGCCCCTATGTGGAGGTGATAGCTGGCATTCACAATATCTTCAAGATACTACACGTAGAGTATGTCCAGCGACTCAACTACACCAGTCTGCCGACAGCCCAGAAACGTGGTGTTAGAATGATGGTAAGAATGACGTTCTAGCATTCTGGCAGTCAGATGGCATTCTGTTTGCATAAGAAGCAAAAAAGCTATTTCCCGCTCAGTCACGAATGAGGAAATAGCTTTTTTCTAATATGAATGATGCATTACGAATAGCAGGAGCTGACACTCGTATTCGTAGTATTCAGAGTATTCGGATTGATGGATAATAGCTTTCCTGTTTGAACTCGCTGTATAGTTCCATGAGGTACGGATACAAGAGGCATACCTAGGACAAACAAAAATAGACCGGAAGTGTTTCGCAACAATTCCGGCCTCATGCTTTTACTCAATTAATATCAACTATTCTTATTCTTGTTAATTTCACTGCAAAGGTATGTATTTATTTTGCAAATGGTGGTACTATCTTGGAAAAAATCAACGTAAACGTTTGCGGTTATCATTTTTTTACTTATCTTTGTGGCACGAATAGCATTACTAACCTATGAAGCAACGACGCACATCATTAAAGGATTTGGCCGCCCGGCTGGGCGTCAGCATCGCCACAGTCTCGAGGGCCCTGCGCGACAGCCATGAGGTGGGCGAGGAAATGCGGCGCAAGGTGCAGCAGTTGGCCAAGGAGTTGAACTATCGCCCCAATCCGTTTGCCCAGAGCCTGCGCAAGGAGGCTCCGCGGATGATTGGCGTGGTGGTACCCAACCTCGTGACGCACTATTATGCGGCTGTGCTCGATGGCATTGAGGACTATGCCTCGAAGGAAGGCTATTCGGTCATTAGCGCCAACAGCCATGAGAATCACGAGCGTGAGGAACTGGCCGTCGACAACTTCGTGAGCATGCATGTGGAGGGCATCATCGCCTGTCTGGCGCAAGATACCGTTGACTATAGCCATTTTGAGAAGATCGGCCGCATGGGTATTCCCCTGGTATTCTTCGCTCGCACCTGTCTGCAAGACAAGTTCTCGTCGGTCGTGGCCAATGGCGACGTAGCCGCCCAGGATGCCACTAATCATTTCATAGAGACGGGCAGCAGACGCATCGCCTTCATAGGTGGGCCCAACCATCTCGATATGGTACGTCGTCGCAAGCATGGCTATCTGGAGGCGCTCCGCGACCACCGCATACCCATCGACCGCTCGCTAGTGATCTGCGGAAAGATTGACTACGAGGAGGCCCGCCAGACGACGCTCGAGCTGTTGGCACGCGACGATCGTCCCGATGCCATTCTGGCCTTCAACGATATCATCACTTATGCTGCATTCGACGCCATCAAGACCATGAAACTGCGCATACCGGAGGACGTGGCCATCATCGGTTTTACCGACGGTGACTCGTCGGCTTTTGTGACACCCAAGCTCACAGCCATCATGGACCAGGCTCACGTGCAGGGCGCCAAGGCCTGTGAACTACTGTTGAGAAATATCGGCGGCGACAAGCGCATATATAAAGAGGTGGTCCCCATGATTCTGAAGATAAGAGAAAGCTCCGGGAAGAAATGAGGTGTAAGCCCCCCAAGGCCCTTTCCTGCTTCCCCTAGAAGACTCTATCTTACCTCACCAGAAGGAGAGATGTTGCTCTTTTTGCAAGAATGCAAATTGGACACAAATAGAAAACAAGCCGGAGCACTCAAACCGGCAGGTATCTCCTCCTGGCGGAGTTGGAGGAACTTTAACTTTCGAGAGACACAAAGACTATCCAACAGGCGATAACGACATAAACAAAGAGGTAAATATAGATTGGTAAGGAAAGGATGAGGCAAGTCCTGTTTTTAGAATTCTATCACATGAAATACTACTTAGAAAGAAGAAATAGCTTAATAAATAATCATCAAAAAGTGTATCTATGAGAAAAAATCGAAAAACATGCAAGGGCGCAAAGCTGTTCGTAACGGCATTGCTGCTACTCTTCATGATTCCACTTTCGGCCTTGGCACAGGAAGTGAAAATCACAGGTACTGTTACCGACGCCGCCAATGGCGATGAGATCATCGGAGCGACGGTAAAGGTGCAGGGAGCCGCGGGCGGTACGATTACCGACATCGACGGCCGTTTCCAAATCACAGCCCGGGTGGGGCAGAGTCTGGAGTTTACCTATATTGGTTACCAGAAGCAGGTTATCAAAGTGACGAAAGCCGGAGTGATGAATGTGAGAATGGTAGAAGACGCCACTTCGCTCAGCGAGGTCGTGGTGGTGGGCTATGGTGTGATGAAGCGCTCCGACCTGACGGGTTCGGTAAGCTCCATCGACGAGAAAGCCATTAAGCAAGGCGTGAACACCTCGATAGAGCAAGCCATGCAGGGCCGTATTGCCGGTGTGCAGGTCACTCAAAACTCGGGAGCTCCAGGCGGCGGCATCTCAGTACAGATTCGCGGTATCAACTCGCTTAGCGGCAACGAGCCCCTCTATGTGGTCGATGGCGTGGCTATGTCGGGGCAGACCGATTCGCACACTAGTGTGATGAGCTCGCTCAACCCTGCCGACATCACCTCTATTGAGGTGCTTAAAGACGCCTCTGCAACTGCTATCTACGGTTCGCGCGCCTCCAATGGCGTGGTGCTCATTACCACAAAGAAAGGCCAGGAGGGTAATGCCAAGCTTAGTTACGAGGGCTACTTCGGATGGCAGAAGCTGCCAAAAATGCTAGAGGTGATGAACCTGCCCGAGTATGGTGAGTTCTACAACCAGCGGGCCAAGATACAGGGTTGGACGCCCAGTACTGACTATCTCGACCCCACCCTGCTTACCGAGGGTACCAACTGGCAGGATGAGCTGTTCCAGACGGCCTTCATGCACAACCATCAGGTAGGCGTGAGCGGAGGAACGAAGACCATGCACTACGCCATCTCGGGTGGTTTGCTCGACCAGGATGGTGTTGGACTGGGCTCAGGCTTTCGCCGCAACTCAGTCCGCGGTAACTTTGATACTCAGGTGAACGACTGGCTGCAACTGGGGGCATCGGCCTACTATGCCTACACGAAGCAGATTGTCACCTTCGAGGAGAGCAACGTCATTCAGACTGCCCTTGTGCAGTATCCCGATGTGGCTCCCTATAATGCAGACGGTACGTTGGGCTTTGGCGAGACCCACGAGTATCAGTATCAGTCGAACCCCATCTTCGAGGCTTCGATGATTGAGAACCGCCGAGCCAACTCTTCGCTCGACTACAATTTCTTTGCCAACATCACCCCGCTGAAGGGCCTCGTCGTACGAATAGAGTATGGTGGCAACCGAGGCTGGGGCAACACCTTTTTCTTCCAACCCGACTACTCGTATGGTAATGTGGTGAAACAGTCGGTATCGACCCACGGCAACTCGCGCAACAAATACGAGTCGTTCAAACAATATGCCACCTACGACTTCGACCCGCTTAAGGGCCATCACTTCCAGATTATGGCCGGACACGAGTCACAGGAGGGCGAGTGGTTCAACGGTACGGCTTCGCGCGTGAACTATATATTTGATACGGTACACTCGCTTAACGTGGGCGACACCACTGGCCAAGGCAACGAAGAGCAAGGCTCAGATTGGGCCATCGAGTCGTACTACGGCCGTTTCAACTACAACCTGCTCGATCGCTATCTGCTCACCGCCACGTTGCGTGCCGACGGCTCTTCTAACTTTGCCAAGGGCAACCGCTGGGGTTACTTCCCCTCTGTGGCGCTCGCCTGGCGCATCACGCAAGAGCCTTTCATGAAGAAACTCACGTGGCTGAGCAACGCCAAACTGCGACTAGGCTGGGGACTTGTGGGTAATCAGAATGCCAGCAACTTCGCCTACGGATCGGCCATGAAGGCGGTACCGACGGCTTGGGGCACAGGCTATTTCCCCGAGAACTATGCCAACGACAAACTCACATGGGAGCGTACCAAGGCCTGGAACGTAGGACTCGACCTTTCGTTCCTCGACAACCGCATAGAGTTTATCGTCGACGCTTACTTCAAGAAGACCGACGACTTGCTGATGGTGGCTTCACTGCCCGCTTACCTTATTCCCACAGAATCCTACTACGGAATCCGGGCGCCTTGGGTGAACGCAGGTTCTATTCAAAACAAGGGTATAGAGTTCACTCTTAATACCGTAAATGTTGCCACGGCGGACTGGCAATGGCGCACCAACGCCACTATCTCGTTCAACCGCAACAAATTGACGGGACTGAACAACGGAGAGTCGGCCATGTTCGGACAGATTGGCACCAACAACTACACCTGCTCCGTGGTGGGCGAGCCCGTAGGACAGTTCTGGGGCTGGAAGGTGAAGGGTATGTATACCGAGGAGGCCGATTTCTATGTGAAGAACAAATACGGCGAGACGCTCATCAATCGTGACGGCAGCCCTCTGGAAACCCCTCGTCCGGCTACAGCCGCAGGCGAGATGTATCCCATCGGACCGAACAGCATCTGGGTGGGCGACTATATCTTCGAGGATGTCAACGGCGACGGAAAGATTGACTCGGAAGACTGTACCTTTATAGGCAATCCCAATCCCGACTTCACCTTCGGTATCAACAACACTATCACGTGGAAGAATTTCGAGCTGTCGTTCTTTATCAACGGTAGTGTGGGCAATGATGTCTATAATTACGTGCGCCAACACCACCTCGACCCAACGGCCTGGGGCAACAAGATGAAAGACGCCGCCAGCTACGCCCGCGTGGAGCTCATCAACCCCGACGGCTCGTCGCTCGACCTCTCGAATGTGCATATGACCAATGTGGGCTCGGCCCGAGTGGCACGTATTACCGGAAATGGACAGAGTAACAACGACAACTACCGTGTGAGTTCGCTCTTCGTCGAGGATGGATCGTACATCCGCATGAAGTCGCTCTCTCTCGCGTGGAACCTGCCCAAGAAATGGCTCATACCTCTTAAACTCGACTGGGTGCAGATTTATGGAAACATTCAGAACGTATTCACAATCACCGGCTACGACGGCTATGACCCGGAATTGGGTTCGTCGAACGTGATGTTGCAGGGAATCGACAACTATCGCTACCCATCATCGCGCATCTACAATTTTGGCGTTAAAGTGAATTTCTAATCAACGGTAAAGACACATATAGTTATGAAAACAAAGAATATATTGATATTGTCAATCTTGGCGCTGGTCAGCTTGATGCTCTCCAGCTGCAAGGACGATTTTCTGGATCGCACGCCGCAGCACACCTATGCTGCCGACAATTATTATGCCAGCGACGATGCCGTTATGAAAGCTGTAGAGCCTCTCTATAATCGTGCGTGGTTCTTCTACAACAATACATGTATCCTCGGCTTGGGCTCCCAGCGTGCCAACGACGCCTGGAACCCCTACAACATGGCCGAGTTTGCCCGTTTCCAAGTGACCGGACAGACCGAGTCGCTGGCTCAGGCCTGGTCGTCACTCTATATGGTGGTTTCGTTTGCCAATTCGGTCATCAAGAGCGTGCCCCTATATAGTTCGAGTGCCGTCAGCGAGGAAGTGAAAAACCAAGCCGTAGGCGAGGCTCACCTCATGCGTGCCACCTCTTATTTCTACATGCTGCGTATCTGGGGCCCCGTGATTCTGTATGAGGACAACGACGAACTGGGGCGTGAGCCTATTAAGCCGCTCAATACCGAGGAGGATGTCTTCAAGTTCATCATTCGTGACCTCGAACGAGCTGCCGAGCTCATGAGACCTCAGGTTGTGAACAACCATCCCGGCCGATATGCGGCTAAGGCCATGCTGGCTAAGGTGTTGCTGGCTCAGAGCGGATGGGGCAAGTCTACCCGTGACGAGGCAACCCTGAAAAGGGTCGTTGAGCTTTGTAATGAGGTTATCAACTGCGGACAGTATCAGCTGTTGGACAACTATGAGAATTTGTTCCTTTATGACTATCAGGACAATGCCGAGCAGATTCTGGCCTTGCGATGGCCTGACCCGTTGGTGCTGACCGACCAGACCCGCTGGGGCAATGGCAACACACTTGTGGCTACGCTGACCTCCGGTGATATGTCGGATGTAGGAGGATGGGGCGGAAACCTGAGCGCCTCGCCTGATATGATAGACCTCTACAATGAAGACCCGGAAGACATCTACCGCCGCCGAGCCACCTTCTTCACCCCGGGTTGCTATTACGACAACTTCCATCGAGATGAAGGCGGTTACACCTATCAGAAGAACTGGATACAGAACCGTAAGTACGTGGTTGGCAACAAGGCAGATGCTGGCGGGCACCTTCACCAGCAGGCCTCTCCACTCAACACCTATCTCATGCGTCTGGCTGATATATACTTGATCAAGGCAGAGGCTATTCTTGGCAATCAGGCACAATGTGCTGACGCCGAGGGACTGGCCGCTCTTAACACAGTACGCGCCCGGGCCAAGGTGAAGACTATTCAGGAGCTTCGTGGCCGCTCATACTACACCTTTTCTGACTTGATTCGTGAGCGCCGTATTGAGTTCTGCATGGAATATCAGAACTGGTACGATATGGTCACCTGGTACCGTTGGAAGCCCAACGAGATGCTCACCTATTTCAACTACCAGCAGTATCGTGGCTACTTCATCAATGACGGGCAGAATGATGTCATCATGAACGAAGACGGCTCAATCAGTTATAAGTGCTATTATGGTACGTGTGACTCCCCTTGGTACTACGCCTCACTCTATAATGACGACGGCAGTATGAAGGCATGTTACTATAACGATGCAGAACGTTATCTCGACCCTGACAACAACTTCCCGGTGGTGCGCCGAAATGCCGCTGGCGAGGAGGTTACATCGGGAGGCATCCCGCAGGACAAAGCGCACGGCTATTCTGTGAACTGGCGTGAGTTGGCTTCACAACAGGCAGGCTACGATCCCATCGTCATTACCGACAACGACATCTTCCTGGAGTATCCCGCAGTTGACGTCCAGCGAAATGCCTATTTGAAGCAGGCACCTGTGGCCTATGATTTTACATGGTAGAACTTTAATGGAATCAAAGAATATGAAACAAAAGAATCAATATATCTGGACTTGGCTGCTGGCTGTTGTACTAGGCATATCCTCGTTCACTCTATCCTCTTGCTCCGACTCTGACGGAAGCGGAGGAGGGCAGCCCGTCATTACTGGTGTCAGGACCACAGATCCGGCAAAAGCCGACAGCTTGTTCACAAAGGCTTCGGCAGGCTCAAAGATTGTCATAATTGGTGAGAATCTGAATGATGCCCATCATGTCTATATCAATGGTCAGAGTGTAAGTGTCAACTCAACGCTCAATACCGACCATAGCATTATAGTTAATATCCCTACAGAAATCAACGGCTTCAAGCTTACAGCTTTCGACAAGGGTACCGTAGATAATCCTTATACCGACGAGATTCGGGTGGAGACCTCGCACGGAACAGCCACCTATGCTTTTAAGGTGACGGCTCCATATCCCAGCATTACCCGCTCGCAATGCCGATATCCGCGCAGTCCTGGTGATATATTGGCCGTCTATGGTAAGAATCTGGTAGATATAGAGAAAGCCTATATTACCAGCATGACCCCCGAAGAGATTACTGCTGCAGGAGGCGTTGTCGGAGGTACAAAGGTAGAGGCAAATGTGAAGACCATACTCATGGACCATCACCTCAACAAGAACAGTACTGCCTACGAGACCGACTCGGAATTGGCACTCACCATTCCTTCGCTTTCGTTCTCTCAAGGCTCGCTGGTCATTGAGTGTGCTGCCGGAACAGTCTATGTCCCCTTCAGTCTGTATCTCCAGCCGCCAACCATTCTTGAAGGCGCAGAGGGATTGAATACCGATATGCCAGTTTTGGGCGAGACGGTTACTTTGAGAGGCACTGAGTTCATTCAGGTAGATGCCATTAAGTATGGTGATGTGACCCTTACGCCCGACGAGTTTACCGTAGCAGATACTGAGGACGAGGTGTCGTTCGTCTTCACAAAGAAGCCTTCTCGTGGCAGCGAACCTTATATTACCGTTGTGACAGGAGGAGGTGAAGCCAAGGTTTCGTTCTTCAACTATACCACATTGCTGACCGACTTCGATGATTCGGTCATTACAGAAGACTGGGGTGGTGGTCCGAAGATTATCAAAACAACAGCCGACGGCATGAATCCTCCGTTTACAGGTGATGGCGTCTTTGCTCATTGGCTGATAGAGAACGAAGGAAGCCAATGGTGGGGAACACAGATTAACTTCATCCACGATTGGGGCGATGACCAATTCTATCTGCCCGACTTCGATGTCATTCCTGCAGATGCCACAGCCGACGAGGTATATCTGGCTATGGAAGTGTATAACAACAACTCCGACTACGATCGCGTCGAGAACTATGCCGGTTTCCTGCGTTACATGATGCAGTCACTCTCAAGTGGCGAGTGCGACTGGAACAACCAGTATGATAGTCCTGACAACTGGATTGACTATAATGCAGGAATTGCCAACTTCAAGGAGCGTCGCCTGGCCGACATCAATGGTGAGGCTCCCACAGGCAAGTGGTATCGTCATGTGATGAGCTTGAGCCATTTCTCCTGCTATGAGGGAATGACCTACGCAGATATCAAGAATGCTGGCTTGAAGCGTATTCGCATGATGCAGATCAACCCGGGAAACAACAAGGGTACTGTTGATTTCTGCATGGACAACGTCCGACTGATATATGTTAAGAAAACCAACTAACAAATGATTAAGCGTATGAAACGATTCATATATTTCTTTAGTGTAGTATGGGTGCTGGCAGCAGTGTTGGCTTTGCAAAGCTGTAGCGATAGCGACTCTACTAGCAAGGCGACGCGATTGACAGTTACCTCTTTGGACTCTCTTGAGATTACACAGTTAGATTTCGGAGCCACCAAGGGGACGAAGATGATTGGTATTAATGCTGATGGCGACTGGGATGCTGTAGTGTCTGACACAACATGGATTAAACTCTCGGCACGTGCAGGCTACGGCTATCAACTGCCCACCCGCATGTCATGGTTGAATGTTAGCGTGACGTCCAATGAGGCAGAGGCTCGCGTCGGCACCATCACCATCACCTCTGGCGGTCTGACCAAGACGGTCGCCATCAATCAGATTGGACGCGATGCTGCCGACCACTTCATCAGCGCTCCTGAGTTCCTGGAGGCTGTTACCTTAGGCTATAATCTTGGAAACACACTTGAGTCGAACCATGATATTACCAATGCCTCGGTACAGCAATGGTTCAACCCGCAGACGCCTATTGATTGGGAGACATGTTGGGGACAGCCTGAGACTACTCAGGAAATCATAGATGCCATAGCCGCGAAGGGCTTTAATCTGATTCGTGTACCCGTTACATGGTTCCCCCACATGGATGCCAACGATCATATCGACGCCACATGGATGGCTCGTGTGAAGCAAGTGGTCGATATGGTGCTCAAAGCAGGATGCTACTGTATTATTAATGTTCATCATGATGCTAGTGAATATGATGCTTCACGTGGCGATGGAGCACATTGGCTGTTGGCTGACTTGAACAACTACGAGACCATCAGCAAGCGCTTCAAAAACCTATGGCGCCAGATTGCAGAGGAGTTCCAGGATTATAACGACAAACTGTTGTTTGAGGCCGTGAACGAGATTCTCGATGAGACAGGCAACTGGAACAATCCTGTCAATGCCGATGCCTACACAGCCATCAACAAACTCGAACAGGACTTTGTAGATGTCGTCCGTGGTACAGGTGGAAACAACATGTACAGAAACTTGATTGTCAATCCGTATAGCGCAGGCCACACTCAGGCAAAACTCAACGGCTTTAATGCTCCTAATGATGTTGTGGCTGGCCATATTCTTGCAACTGTCCACTCTTACGATCCTTACAATTTTTGTAATGATAATGGCGAGTGGAACATTGAGGCCTTCGATAGTTCATGTGAAAAGGAAATCGATGAGATGTTCACAATGGTTGACAAGCGTTTCGCCCAAGAACTGGGACTGCCGTATTTCTATGGTGAGTTCGGAGCGCTGGACGATAAGAAACTGATGGCAGAGCGAGTGAAGTATGCCACCTATATGGCCAAGAAGTTCAAAGCTTACAATACGACAGGTCTTTGGTGGATGGGACTCCTCGATCGCAAGAAAGTGGAATGGACTGAAAGTGAGATTGTGGAAGCTCTTTTCCAAAACATCAAATAACTGTTTATGAGGAAAGCAAGTTTTCTTTTGACTATCATTCTGTTAGCGGCAGCTTTAGGAGTTGCCGCAGCAGATTTCGTGCGTAGCGGCAATAGTGTGACGGTTCGCCTGCAAGCGCCTGCAAAGAATGGCGCAAAGGTGGTTCGTCTGCAAGTAGTAGGTGACAATATCATTCGTGTGCAGGCCACCCCGGCCGATGTGTTCCCCCAGAAACCAGCCAGCCTGATAGTGGTTCCACAAACAGCAAAGCCTCAGTTCGATGTGACGCAGGAGGATTGCAAGGTAGTTGTGAAAACCGCCAAAGTGAAGGCCACGGTTTGCTCCAAGTCTGGCAAGGTGGAGTTCTTCGACGCCAATGGCAATTCTCTGCTGAAAGAGGCGAAAGACGGTAAGACCTTCAAACCCTTCCGTGTGCCCGACCGCGAGATAGGCGTGGATATTGCCAAAGTCAGCGAAGAACAGAAGAAAGGCCTCACGTGGCGAATGCTGTTCGAGAGCCCTAATAATGAGGCATTCTATGGTCTTGGTCAACATCAGTCGGAGGAACTCAACATGAAAGGCCTGAATGAGGACCTCTTCCAGTATAACACAAAGGTGAGTGTACCTTTCGTGCTTTCGAGCAAGAATTACGGTCTGTTGTGGGACTCTTACAGCTACTGCCGTTGGGGTAATCCTGATGAGTATGAGCAGCTGGGCCGTGCCTTTAAGATTTTCGACAAGCAGGGTAGGGAAGGACACCTCACCGGCACTTATACCGACAAGAATGGGCAGCGACTGGTGCGCGATGAAGACTCTATTTATTTTGAGTTCGACTGCCCTGCTACCTCAGAGCTGGCCAATCGTACCGAACCGGGCGGTATCAAGAACCTGCCTAAAGGCTTTGCCCTGAATGGTTCGACGGTCGTTTACGAGGGATTTATTGAGGCACCTGCGAATGCTCAGTATCATTTCATTCTTTATTATGCAGGATATATAAAAGTCTATATTGGCGGCAAGGAAGTCGTTCCCGAGCGTTGGCGCACCGCATGGAACCCCAATACCTATAAGTTCCGCAAAAGGCTTCTGAAGGGTAATCGCTACCAGCTGCGCGTCGAGTGGCGGCCCGATGGTGACGTCAGCTACTGCGGATTGCGTGCTTCCAAAGCTTGTAAAGGCCAGCGCATGCTTTCCGTTTGGAGCGAGATGGCCAAGGATATGGACTACTACTTCATCGCCGGGCAAAATGCTGATGAGGTTATCAGCGGCTATCGCACACTTACGGGCAAGGCTCCGGTATATCCTAAGTGGGTGTTGGGCTTTTGGCAGAGCCGTGAGCGCTATAAGACTTCGGCAGAGATAGAAGAGACGCTTGGCGAGTTCCGCCGTCGCAAGATACCCGTCGACAATATTGTTCAAGACTGGAACTATTGGAAACTGGACTCGTGGGGCGACCATACTTTTGAGAGTAGCCGATTCCCCCATCCTCAGGCTATGCTCGACAGTGTTCACCAGATGGGAGGCCGGTTTATGATTAGCGTCTGGCCTAAGTTCTACGATACGGTTGACAATTACAAGGAACTCGACGCTAAGGGCTGGATGTACCATCAGGCGGTTGCCGACGATATTCACGACTGGCTGGGATTCCGCGGTTCGTTCTATGATGCCTATGATGCCGGCGCACGTAAGATGTTCTGGCGTCAGATGAACGACAACCTCTATACCAAATACAAGTATGGCATAGATGCCTGGTGGATGGATGCATCGGAGCCCAATGTGCGCGACTGTACCCCTATGTGGTACCGCAAAGCCCTCTCCGGACCTACAGCCCTCGGCACGGCCACGGAGTATTTCAATGCCTATAGCATCGTGAATGCCGATGCCATCTACAACGGACAGCGCTCGGTATTCAAGGGCAAGGCTGATGAGCCTCGTGTGTTTCTGCTGACGCGGAGTGGCTTTGCAGGCGAGCAGAGATACTCTACAGCCACGTGGAGTGGTGATATAGGAACACGTTGGGAGGACATGCGCGCGCAGATGACTGCCGGGCTCAATTACTCTATGTCTGGACTGCCTTTCTGGGGCATGGACCAGGGAGGCTTCTGTGTGGAAAACCGTTATGTGGCTGCCCAGCAGCTGTTCGACCAGGAGGGTATTGAGAATGAGGATCTGAAAGAGTGGCGCGAGTTGCAAGCCCGCTGGAATCAGTTCGGCTGCTTCATTCCCCTTTATCGTGCTCATGGCCAGTGGCCCTTGCGTGAGGTTTGGAATATCGCCCCTGAGGACCATCCCACTTATCAGACCATTGTCTGGTACGATCGTCTGCGCTACCGGCTCATGCCTTATCTCTATTCAATGGCTGGATGGGTGCATCTGAACGACTACACGATGATGCGTGGACTGGTGATGGACTTCAATGGTGACCGCCAAGTGTTGAACATTAAAGACCAATGGATGTTTGGTCCTGCCCTGATGGCTTGTCCTGTGGGTTATTACAAAGCGCGCAACCGTAGCGTGTACTTCCCTAAGCAGACAGGCTGGTACGACCTTTATACTGGCGAGCATATTCAGGGTGGCCAGACGCTCATTGTCGATGCGCCTCTGGAGCGTATGCCTGTCTATGTGCGCGAGGGAGCCATCATCCCCTTTGGTCCTGAAATGCAATGGAGCGATGAGAAGCCTGCTGAGTTAATCAACCTCTATGTATATGCTGGAGCTGATGGCCGCTTCCAACTCTATGAGGACGAAGGAACCAACTACAATTACGAGCGCGGCAAATATGCCACTATTGACATTCGTTACGACGATGCGCAAAAGACCCTGACCATCGCCCAGCGCAAAGGCGCATTCAAAGGCATGCTGAAGGAACGCCGCTTTAATGTAGTGCTTGTCACGAAAGATAAAGCCCGTGAGTTGAATCTCGACAACCCTGAGGGCAAGATGGTTCAATATAATGGCAAGACAATCACGGTAGGGTTGTAATCACCTGGTGCGGATGACACGGATGACAATGGAAAACTCTTCATTCGATTCTAATATCAGAGAGATTTCATTTGTTTGGTCTTGTGTCCTCCGTACCTTATTATATTTGTGAGTTATGAAAAGATACCTGTTTTTCGTTTTATTATTAGGTACCATCCTGTCTGTTGTAGCCCGGGAGCGTAAATGTTTCGATAAAGACTGGTGTTTCGTCCTTGACGACAAGATGACTATTGAAAAAGCCCAGCAAATGGATGGCTGGCGAAAGCTCGACCTGCCTCACGACTGGGCCGTAGAAGGCGATTTCTATGCCGGTCATCCTTCTGGCGCAGGTGGAGGCGCTTTGCCCGGTGGTATCGGGTGGTATGCGAAGACATTCGAGGTGAAGGGTAGTGAGTTGTCTGGTCAGCGGTTCTTCATTGAGTTCGATGGCGTCTATATGAATAGTACTGTTTGGATTAACGGTCATTTGTTGGGACATCGCCCCTATGGATACAGCTCGTTTGAATACGACATGACTCCCTTTCTTCAGCCTGGCAGCAACTCTTTGGTGGTAAAGGTCGATAATTCCGACCAGCCCAACTCACGCTGGTATAGCGGTTGTGGCATTTACCGTCATGTGTGGCTTACCACCACTCATCCCATCCATGTGAAGCATTGGGGTGTTTATGTGCACGACGGCCAGGTGGAGGTCGACTATGAGAATCCCACCAATGAGCGGGTCTCTGTCAGAAATGTGTGGCTGGATGCCGACGGACGTAAGACCAACATCCGTAAACCTCACAAGTGGTCGTGCGACGATCCCTACTGTTATCGCGTGAAGACTCAGTTGGTTGTGCGTGGCCGTGTGGTCGACGAGGTGGAGACCGTTACGGGCTTTCGCGATTTTAAGTTCGATGCAAAGACAGGTTTTTGGCTGAACGGCAAGAATTTCAAGATTAATGGTGTATGCGAACATCATGACTTCGGTTGTCTGGGTGCAGCCCTTCACGAAGATGCCCTTCATCGTAAACTCACTAAATTGAAGGCGATGGGCGTGAATGCCATCCGCTCTTCCCACAATCCGCCCGCTCCCGAATTACTCAATATGTGCGATACGATGGGGCTTATCGTTATGGACGAGTCGTTCGACATGTGGCGCCGTCGCAAAACCCAGAATGACTATGCGCGTTTCTTTGACCAATGGCATGAGCGCGACCTTACCGACCTAGTACTGCGTGACCGTAATCATCCTTCTGTGCTCATGTGGTCGATAGGCAATGAGGTGCTTGAGCAATGGTCGAGTGCCGAGGCCGACACGTTAACACTCGAGCAGGCAAACCTCATCCTGAATGCTGGCCATGATGCTTCAACCCTGGCCAAGGAAGGCGAAATGAGTGTCAACACTTTGTTGGCCGACCATTTGGCCGACATTGTGCGCAAGTACGATCTTACACGTCCTGTAACCGCAGGTTGCAATGAGCCCGACGTGAACAACCACCTTTTCAAGGGTAAGGCTATCGACATCATAGGTTTCAACTATCATCATCAATGGATAAAAGATGTCCCAAAGAACTTTCCTGGCCGACCGTTTATCATGACTGAGAGCGTCTCGGCCCTCCAGACACGTGGAAACTACATGATGCCCAGTGACTCTATCTTTGTGGCTCCGAAAGAGTGGTGGATTCCGTATACCGACCCCTCGTTCATGTGCTCCGCCTACGACAATATGCATGCCTCATGGTCGAGCACCCACGAGGAGACTTGGGATGTGGTGAAAAACACTCCTTACGTTGGCGGGCAGTTCATCTGGACGGGATTCGACTATCTCGGGGAGCCCACTCCTTACGGCTTTCCGGCACGTAGCAGTTATTTTGGCATCATCGACCTGGCTGGTTTCCCCAAGGACATCTATTACATGTATCAGAGTGAGTGGACTCAGAAGCCCGTACTACATCTCTTCCCTCATTGGAATTGGTTGCCAGGTCAGGAGATAGATATGTGGTGCTATTATAACCATGCCGACGAGGTGGAGCTCTATGTCAATGGCAGGAGTCAGGGCGTTCGGAGCAAGCTAGCCAGTCATGAAATCCAGCCCTCTCTCAATGCTCAGTCTACTCATTATCATGTCATGTGGCGCGTTGAGTTCGTGCCAGGTGAAGTAACGGTTGTCGCCCGTAAAGATGGGAAAGAAGTTGCCCGGCAGACCATTTATACCGCCGGCCAGCCCGACCATATCCGTCTGACCTACGACTATTGTGGAAAGAGTCTGGTATTTGTCAATGCTGAAGTTGTCGACAGAGACGGCCATCTTTGTCCGTGGGCTACCGACGAACTAGTTTTTACCTGCGAAGGTGGCGGAAGCATCCTTGGTACAGATAATGGATGTCAGACCTCAATGGAGCGTTTCACCTCTCCCAACCGTAAGGCTTTCTTCGGTCGTTGTATGGTTGTCGTGAAAGGTGGCGGCACGCTCAAGGCTCAGTCGCCCATGCTCAAACCTGCAACAATCCGACTGCAGCCATAAAAAGCTTGGTGGCGACGCCAGGCCACCCAAGAAGAGGAGTTAAGTCGCATCTTCGATTGCCGCTTAACTCCTCTTCTTTTTTCTTGTGAATTCTGTTCCGTTCTTTCTGCTTGTTAACGGTTTCTAGTATGGATTTCCATTCGCTTGTTGATTCTGCCTTTCTAATAATAATGATACATTTTTTTTGCGAAATTGAAAATAATTCTTAACTTTGCAATCTCATTTAATAACCAACTTCAACAATGGCTCAAATCAATCAACATTTGGTGATTATGGCTGGTGGCGTAGGAAGCCGCTTTTGGCCAATGAGCACAACCGATAAGCCCAAGCAGTTTATCGATGTGCTAGGCGTGGGTAAATCGTTGCTACAACTAACATTCGAGCGTTTTGAGGGAATATGCGAACCGCAGAATGTGTGGGTGGTGACCAATCTGCGATATGTAGATATCGTTCGCGAGCAATTGCCGGAGGTACCAAAGGGTAATATTCTTTGTGAGCCATGTCGCAGAAATACGGCTCCGTGTATTGCCTACGTCAGCTGGCGCATCAAGTCGCAAGACCCTAAAGCCAATATTGTGGTAACTCCCAGCGATCATATCGTTACCAATGTGAGTGAGTTTCAACGGGTGATTACCAGCTGTCTCAATTTCACGGCACAGTCGGATGCTGTGGTGACGTTGGGCATGAAGCCTACCCGGCCAGAGACAGGCTATGGTTATATACAAGCCGATCTGAGTTCCAGTAGCGCCCGCAATAAAGAAATCTTCCGTGTCGATTCGTTCCGCGAGAAGCCCGATCTGCCCGTGGCCCTTAGATACATCCAGCAGAAGAACTATTTCTGGAATGCCGGCATCTTCATCTGGAATGTGAACACCATCGTCAATGCCTTCCGTATCTATCAGCCCACGATGAGCAAGCTTTTCGAGAACCTGAACAGCGTGTACGGCACTCCCGATGAGCAGGAGGCCATCAACAAGTGGTTCCCTGAGTGCGAGAGCATTAGCGTCGACTATGCCATTATGGAGAAAGCCGAGGAGATTTTCGTCTGTCCGGCAGATTTCGGTTGGAGCGATCTCGGCACGTGGGGTAGCCTGCGCATGCAGACCAAGCAAGACCTCTATGGTAATAGCGTCATAGGCGAGAATGTGTCGTTGTTCGAGTCGCACAATTGTATCGTGCACACCACAGGCGAGCGGAAGGTTGTCGTACAGGGGCTCGATGGCTATATTGTGGCTGAGAAAGACAATACGCTACTCATTTGCAAGCTCTCGGAGGAGCAGCGCATCAAGCAGTTCTCCGGCGAGGAATGATACAGAAATATATTTACAAAACATAATGAACAGAAACGTTGCATTAATCACGGGCATTACAGGTCAGGACGGTAGTTATCTGGCAGAGTTTCTTATTGAGAAAGGCTATGAAGTGCATGGCCTACTTCGTCGCTCATCATCGTTCAATACAGGTCGCATCGAGCATCTTTATCTCGACGAGTGGGTTCGCGATATGAAGAAGACCCGTCTGGTGAATCTTCATTGGGCAGACATGACCGACTCGTCGTCGCTCATCCGTATCATCGGTGAAGTAAAGCCCACAGAGATATATAATCTGGCTGCACAAAGTCACGTAAAGGTTTCGTTTGACGTACCTGAGTATACTGCTGATACAGATGCGGTTGGAGTATTGCGCCTGCTTGAGGCTGTTCGCATTTGCGGACTTGAGAAGAGTTGCCGTATCTATCAGGCTTCCACTTCTGAGCTCTTCGGTAAGGTGCAGGAAGTTCCTCAGCGCGAAACTACCCCGTTCTATCCGCGTAGTCCTTATGCCGTGGCCAAGTTGGCGGGCTTTTGGTATATGAAAAACTACCGTGAGGCCTATGGCATGTATTGCTGCAACGGCATCCTTTTCAACCATGAGAGTGAGCGCCGTGGTGAGACGTTCGTCACACGTAAGATTACGCTTGCTGCTGCACGTATTGCACAAGGTTACCAAGATAAACTCTATCTCGGAAATCTTAACAGTTTGCGCGACTGGGGATATGCCAAGGACTACATTGAGTGCATGTGGCTCATCCTTCAGCAGGAAGAGCCCGACGACTTCGTCATAGCAACCGGCGAGTATCATACCGTCCGCGAGTTTGCCACCTTGGCCTTCCGCTATGTCGGTATTGAGCTGGAGTGGACAGGTGAGGGTGTTGACGAGAAGGGTATCGACAAAAGCACGGGCAAAGTGCTGGTCGAGGTCGACCCGAAGTATTTCCGTCCTACAGAAGTGGACCAGCTTTTGGGTGACCCCACCAAAGCGAAGAACATGCTAGGCTGGAATCCACGTAAGACCTCATTCGAGCAGTTGGTAAAAATCATGATAGACCACGACTTGCGCTTTGTGAAGAAACTATATGTGAAAGCACAGCTTCCTGAATAATGTTAGACAAACGGAGTAAGATTTATGTGGCAGGGCATCGCGGGCTTGTGGGCTCTGCCATTTGGAACAACCTGATCCAGCGGGGGTATACGAATCTCGTCGGGCGCACCCATGCCGAACTCGATTTGACCGACCAAGTGGCCGTCAGGCGGTTTTTCGATGAGGAGCGTCCCGAGGCCGTAGTGCTGGCAGCAGCCTTCGTGGGCGGCATCATGGCCAATTCGCTCTACAGGGCCGATTTCATCATGATGAACATGAAGATCCAATGTAATGTCATTAGCGAGGCCTATGCCCATGGCGTTAAGAAACTTCTGTTCCTGGGCTCCACCTGCATCTATCCCAAGAATGCTCCCCAGCCGATGAAGGAAGATGCCCTGCTTACATCGCCCCTTGAGTACACCAACGAGGAGTATGCAATTGCCAAGATTGCAGGACTGAAGATGTGCGAGAGCTACAACCTGCAATATGGTACCAACTATATTGCCGTCATGCCTACTAACCTCTACGGGCCCAACGATAATTTCCACCTGGAGAATTCTCACGTCATGCCTGCCATGATGCGTAAGATTTATCTTGCCAAGCTCATTCATGACACCAATTGGGATGCAATTCGCAAGGATATGAACAAGCGGCCGGTTGAAGGCATCGGCGGAACAGATAGCGAGCAGGCCATCCTGTCGGTACTCGCCAAATACGGCATTCACGACAACCGGGTGCTGCTCTGGGGCACAGGTCGTCCGCTTCGCGAGTTCCTTTGGAGCGAGGATATGGCTGATGCTAGCGTACACGTCTTGCTGAACGTCAACTTCAGCGATATCATCGGCATCGAGAAATACTCGTCGGTATTCTATGGCACTAAGGCAGATGGTCTGGTCGACCGTAACAGCAGTGAGGGCAGGGGAGGAGCCATCCCCGCCTTGGGCGAGATTCGCAACTGTCACATCAACGTCGGCACAGGCAAGGAGCTCACCATTCGCGAGCTTTCAGAGCTGATTGTTCGTGAGGTTGGCTTCAAGGGCGTTGTCGAGTTCGATGCCAGCAAGCCCGATGGTACACCCCGAAAGCTGATTGATGTCTCGAAGCTTCACAAGCTCGGCTGGACACACCGGGTGGAAATCGGCGAAGGCGTAGCACGACTCTTCCGTTGGTATCAGGACAGTCTTATGTAGAGGCTGCAGCATGTGTCTTCGCTGTCTCATCCATCATGCGACCGATGATGAGAATGTGCCTATTTTGACGCCCCTCCTTCTGTTTTATCATCAACCAGCTCATAAAAAACACACGGAAAACGTAGGAGGTATGAAAAGTTTTTTGTATCTTTGCGATGTAATTATCTCCTTATGCAAAAAAACCAATATTACTACCAGTTATCGCGAGGACTTGCACGAGCGAATACCCATGGCTGCCATACGCCTCTTCCAACAGAAAGGGGTGAAAGCCGTGAGGATGGATGATATTGCCAACCATCTGCAAATATCGAAGCGCACACTCTATGAGATTTACGACAACAAGGAAGACTTGTTGCTGGAGGGTATCAAGCGAACTGAGGAAATATACAGTCGCGAGATGGAGGAATTTGCCTGCAAGAACAACGACGTGATGCGCATTATCCTTCATTTCTATGAGGTGAAGCTTCAGCAATTGGAGTACATTAATCCTCTGTTCTTCACCGAGATGACCCGTTACCATAAAGTGGACGATTATCTCAATAAGATTAGTGTTGAGAAGAAGCAGAATGTGTTGCAGTTCTTCATGCGTGGCATTGCCGAAGGCTATTTTCTTCCCTCGCTGAACTACGATATAGTGGTGCGGCTGGGCGAGGCTTCGATGAACTATGTGATGAACAGCAAGTTGTATGAGGAGTATCCGCTTCAGGAGATATTCAAGAATTTCGTATCTGTCCTTCTTCGCGGCTATTGTACCGAGAAAGGGCAGCGCGTGCTCGATGCCACCTTGTTTTAACGTAGGTATGTAGCGAAAATCAATTTGACAAGAATGATGATGATGAACAAGAAAGGTTCTGTTGGTCAGCCGGCAGATATTGCGGTCTATACGCTAACCTCATCTCTTCACGACGAGGTGGCCGTCAACGAGGAAACACGACGGTTCCTTGCAGAGCTTGCCGTCGACTGTCGGCTGATGGGCGATAATTATGAAGACTTCGGCCGCCATTCGTTGAGCTTGCTCTATGTGCGTACCGGAGGAACGGAGGGCATTTTCAAACAGCATTTTGCCACTTGGCGCCAGCTCACTCGGAAGTTCTATCTGCTCACCTCGGGTAAGAGCAACTCACTGGCGGCATCGATGGAGATTCTCTCTTTCCTCAGACAGCAAGGGGCAGAGGGCGAGATTTTGCACGGACCGTCGGATGAAGTGGCCAAGCGCATCGTTTTACTTGCCAAGGTCGAGCAAGCAAGAAAAAGCCTTCGGGCTGTCAAGTTGGGCATCATCGGAAAACCATCCGACTGGCTCATCTCCAGCAGTTATGATACCGGGGTGTTGGAAAGCAGACTGGGCATTCAGCTGAAAGAGATTGATATCAGCGAACTCATTGATGAGGTAAAGCGCACAGAGGCTTCCGTGTTCGCAGAGCAGCCCTCTGCGTTTGCAGAGCAGCCTTCTGTGGTCACAGAGCAGCCCTCTGCGTTCGCAGAGCAACCTTCTGAGCTAAGTGAAGTGCATGCTGCGAATCCATCTGTCGTTCAGGCTTTGCCAGGAGCGTTGAGAATTTATCATGCATTGCGAAAACTCTTAGAAGATAATCACTTGCAAGGGTTTACCCTGCGTTGCTTTGACCTTCTTGGAACCGTTCACAATACGGGCTGCATGGCTTTGGCAAGACTGAATAGTGAAGGCTATGTAGCAGGGTGTGAAGGCGATGTGCCAGCCATGATCTCGATGATGGTTGCACGAGCGTTGACGGGCGTCTCTGGCTTCCAGGCTAATCCTGCCCGCATCAATCCACAAGCGGGTGAGATGCTGTTTGCCCATTGTACTATTCCGTTTGATATGGTCAGGAGCTATGAGCTCGACACCCATTTCGAGTCGGGCATCGGGGTCGGTATTCGCGGATATATGAACGAAGGACCGGTGACGATCTTCAAATTAGCTGGCGACCTCTCGCGCATGTTTGTTGCTGAGGGTATGCTGGTTGAGAACAGGGCAGAGGCAGGTTTGTGCCGCACCCAGCAAGTGATACGACTGGCAGATGCCGAACAGACGCGCTATTTCCTAACCAATCCCATTGGAAATCACCACATTATCATCCCAGGCCATCAAGCCGCTGCGCTTCATGAATTGTTGGGCTTGTGATCATAAGACACTCGGTTCTATTTCTCTACGACAGTTGAACTCGCTACGTTGGGGGTAAAAAATATAGCGGACTAAATACTCGCAAATGCGATAGTATTTATGTCCGCTAATTATGTCAGTTGTTTTGATGACTCTAGACAACTGTTGAGATGCTATTCAAAAGCAGAGCTTCCGCATCTTATTATAATTAATAGCTTCGAGCAATGATGACACGGGCTTTTGAAGGTTTGCCCGATACCATGTCGACACCTGGGGTCTGCTCAACATCGAAGGGCACACAACGGATGGTTGCCTGCGTCTCCTCCTTGATGCGAGCCTCGGTCTCGGCGGTGCCATCCCAATGGCAGAGGAAGAATCCTCCATCCTTGACGCGCTCCTTGAACTCTTCGTAGTTATCACACTCGTAGATGCGAGCATCGCGGTAAGCTTTGGCCTTCTCGAAGATATTCTTCTGGATATCCTCCAGCAGTTGCTCCACATATGCCACGATACCCTCCACGGGACGAGTCTCTTTCTCGAGCGTGTCGCGACGCATCACCTCAATGGTACCGTTCTCCAGGTCGCGGGCACCCATGACGAGTCGCACGGGAACACCCTTGAGCTCATAGTCGGCAAACTTGAAACCAGGACGCTTGTTGTCGGCATCGTCGTACTTCACGCTAATGCCAGCCTTGCGCAACTCATCGATGACGGGTTGGAGTCTCTCGGTGATGTGCTTGAGGTCGTCGCCCTTCGATATGGGCACGATGACCACCTGGATAGGAGCAAGCTTCGGAGGAAGAACGAGGCCGTTGTCGTCGGAATGAGTCATGATAAGTGCGCCGATGAGTCGGGTAGAGACACCCCATGATGTAGCCCAAACGTATTCGGGTTTGTTGTCTTTGTTCAGATATGTCACCTCGAAAGCTTTGGCAAAGTTCTGACCCAGGAAGTGGCTGGTGCCGCTCTGGAGAGCCTTTCCGTCTTGCATCATGGCCTCGATGGTATAAGTGTCGAGAGCACCTGCAAAGCGCTCCGTCTCACTCTTCACGCCCTTAACCACAGGTACGGCCATCCATTCTTCAGCAAACTTAGCGTATACATCGAGCATCTTGCGGGCTTCTTCCTCTGCCTCTTCACGGGTGGCATGGGCAGTATGGCCCTCTTGCCACAAAAACTCAGAAGTGCGCAGGAATGGGCGTGTGCGCATCTCCCAGCGCATCACATTGCACCATTGGTTGCACATCAGAGGCAGATCGCGCCAAGAATGAATCCAGTTTTTATAGGTGTTCCAAATAATTGTTTCGCTCGTAGGGCGTACGATGAGCTCTTCTTCCAGCTTTGCGGCCGGGTCAACCTCGACGCCGCTCTTGTCTTCTTTGGCGCGCAGACGGTAGTGTGTAACCACGGCGCACTCTTTGGCGAAGCCCTCCACGTGCTCGGCCTCGCGCGAGAGGAATGATTTAGGAATAAGCAAGGGGAAATAAGCATTCTGTGCACCTGTCTCCTTGAACATCAGGTCGAGCTGATGTTGCATTTTTTCCCAGATAGCATAGCCGTAGGGCTTGATGACCATGCAACCACGAACAGCCGATTGCTCGGCAAGGTCGGCCTTCACTACCAAGTCGTTGTACCACTGGCTGTAGTTGTCGGCACGCTTGGTCATTTCTTTCAGTTCTTTTGCCATAAACTTCTTTTACCTTTTCTTTATAAAATGTCATTTTTAGGGAAATCCATATCTTGTTTTAGGAAAATCCCGTCGTCAAAATAACGATAATTGTCTAAATTTGCCGCAAAATTACAAAAAAATGTTGGAAAAAAGACTAATATGTAGAAAAAAAGAGTACCTTTGTACCAACGAATGATTTTTTTTATTACCAAACCAAAAATAAACAGTTATGAAGAAAATGAAATTAATGACACTTGGTATGTGTCTCGCAATGATCGTTAGTTGTGGCTCTGCCACGAAGAATGGTGCACTTATCGGTACTGGCGGCGGTGCTCTGCTCGGCGCAATCATCGGTAAGATTGCTGGTAACACAGCCGTGGGCGCTGCTGTTGGCGGTGCTGTAGGTGCTGGTGCTGGTGCCCTGATTGGCAAGCACATGGATAAGGTGAAGGCTAAGGCTCAGGCTCTTGAGAATGCCAAGGTTGAGGAAATCACCGACGCCAACGGTCTGAAGGCTGTGAAGGTGACTTTCGATAGCGGTATCCTTTTCGCTACCAACAAGGCCACTCTGAACGCTTCTTCGAAGGCTGAGCTCAGCAACTTCGCCAACGTGCTGAAGAGCGATCCTCAGCTGGCCGTTGATATTCAGGGCTATACCGACTCTACTGGTAATGATGCCATCAACAACCCGCTCAGCCAGAATCGTGCTCAGTCGGTGGCTACTTATCTGACACAGTGCGGTGTTCCCACCAGCCAGTTCAAGAACGTGACAGGCTTCGGTTCGTCTAACCCTGTAGCTGACAACTCAACAGCTGCTGGTCGTCAGCAGAACCGCCGCGTGGAGGTTTATATGTATGCCAGCCAGGCCATGATCGATGCTGCCAACGCCGGTACACTGCAGTAATTCCAAACCGTTGATCGCCAACAATTTGTGTTGAAAGATTAGAAATTGAATTACATTATTAAAAAGATACGCCACATCATCCGATGGACTCTAGCCGCCTTCTTTGGCTCGACAATCCTCGCTGTTGTGGCGTATCGTTTTGTTCCTGTATATGCCACTCCGCTCATGTTCATCCGCAGCATTGAGCAGGTGAAGAGTGGTGAGGGCATCACGTGGCACCACCACTGGGTGTCCTTGAAGCATATTTCGCCCCACATGCCCGTGGCCGTCATGGCCAGCGAGGACCAGCGCTTTTTGTTGCACCACGGTTTCGACTATGATGCCATCGAGAAGGCTGCCAAGCGGAATATGCAGGGGGGCAAACGCAAACTGGGTGCCAGCACCATCACTCAGCAGACAGCCAAGAACGTGTTCCTCTGGCCTGGCAGGTCGTGGGTACGCAAAGGATTTGAGGCTTATTTCACCGCACTCATCGAGCTCATCTGGAGCAAGCAGCGCATTATGGAAGTCTACCTCAACTCCATCGAGATGGGCGACGGAATCTATGGCGTAGATGCAGTAGCCGAATACCATTTCGGTAAGAGAGCCAGCGAGCTGAGCCGCTCGGAGTGTGCTCTTATTGCGGCTACACTTCCCAATCCGAGGGTTTATTCTTCGAAGTCGCCCGGCTCATATATGCGTAAACGGCAGACGAAAATAGAGCATGAGATGAAGTTTATCCCGTCGTTCCCCAAAGAGGGAGAGGACATCAACCCCAATACCGTTTCTGGCGGTGTTTATAAGAGAAAGAAATGAAGCATCTCCTAGAGCAACTCAACGACAGCCAGCGAGAGGCTGTAGTCTACAACGAAGGTCCCTCGCTTGTCATTGCCGGTGCAGGTTCGGGTAAGACGCGTGTGCTGACTTACAAAATAGCATGGCTGCTAGAAAACGGCATTTTGCCCTGGAACATTCTTGCGCTTACCTTTACTAATAAGGCTGCCAACGAGATGAAGCATCGTATCGGCCAGCTTGTGGGCGAAGATAAGGCTCGTCACATCAATATGGGTACTTTCCACTCCGTCTTTTCGCGCATTCTGCGAGTGCAAGCCGAGCGCATTGGCTATAATGCAAACTTTACCATCTACGATGAGGCCGACTCGCGCTCGCTGGTGAAAAGCATTATCAAGGAAATGAAACTCGACGATAAAGTGTATAAGCCTGCCACCGTGCACAACCGCATCAGCATGGCCAAAAACCACTTGATTCTGCCCGACCAATATGCCATTGATCGAGATGCTTTGCAACGAGACGCAGAAAGCCGGATGCCCGCCATCAGCCAGATTTATACCGCTTATTTTCAGCGTTGCCGACAAGCCAACGCGATGGATTTTGACGATTTGCTGGTCAATACTTTTGTGTTGTTCAACGAGCATGAGGATGTTCGTCGCCAGTATGCTGATCGCTTCCTGTATGTGCTCGTTGATGAGTATCAAGACACCAACTCCGCCCAGCAGCGCATTGTATGGCAGCTCACAAAAGAGCACCAGCGGGTGTGTGTAGTGGGTGATGATGCACAGAGCATCTATGCTTTCCGGGGTGCCAACATCGACAACATACTTAATTTCCAGCAACTCTATCAAAACGCACGGCTCTTCAAACTGGAGCAGAACTATCGTAGCACCCAACGTATCGTGCAAGCCGCCAATTCGCTCATCAATAAGAACCAGCGGCAAATTCCTAAGGATGTCTATAGCAAGAATGAGGAAGGCGACAAACTCATCCTCAAGCATGCTTATAGCGACAAAGAGGAAGCTGTCATTGTGTGCAACGATATTCAGCGCATCCGGCGCGAGGAGAAGTGTGACTATAGCGACTTTGCCATTCTTTATCGTACTAACTCGCAAAGCCGTTCGTTTGAGGAAACCATGCGCAAGCAGAACATTCCTTATCGCATCTACGGCGGCTTGAGTTTCTATCAGCGAAAGGAAATCAAAGACGTTATCGCTTATTTCCGTCTTGTGGCCAACCCTGACGACGAGGAGGCTTTCAAGCGCATCATCAACTATCCTACTCGCGGCATCGGCGAAACTACCGTTGCCCGAATCACTACGGCGGCCATGACTCACGGAGTAAGTCTCTGGCAAGTGGTCAGCGAACCGCTCACTTATGGCTTGCAAGTTAACAATGGTACTCTCAACAAGATTGCCAAGTTCAAAGCCCTCATCCATTCGTTTGTGAGCCGTGTTGGAACCGACGATGCCTACACGCTCGGCTATGATATCATCCAGCAGAGCGGCATCAGCGCCGACCTTTATTCCGACCGTCTGCCTGAGAACATCTCACGGCAGGAAAACCTCGAGGAGTTTCTTGGCGGAATGCAGGATTTCGTTGAGAGTAGGAGAGAGGAGGGGCTGGAAAACGAAGTGTCACTCTCGGATTTCCTGCAAGAAGTGTCGTTGCTCACCGATCTTGATAGTGATGGAGACAACGACCAGAGCCGCGTCACGCTCATGACAATACATAGCGCCAAGGGACTTGAGTTTCCCACGGTGTTCATTGTTGGCCTCGAGGAGAATATCTTCCCTAGTCCTATGTCCACTGGCTCCATGCGTGAACTCGAGGAGGAACGCCGTTTGCTCTACGTGGCCATCACCCGTGCAGAGAAGCATTGCATTCTTACTTGTGCGAAAAACCGCTGGCGTTTCGGCAAGATGGAGTTCGACACGCCCAGCCGTTTCATCAACGACATCGACCCTGCGTTGCTTCGCATAGAGTCGGAGACCGACATCGACGATCATAGTGGGCGCTACTATGGTGCCCAGGGGCGTTCTGCCTATGGCAGTCAAGGCCGAAGAGGAAAGTTTGGAAGCTTTGGCGGTGATGATGGCTTTGGCGGTTCCTCATCGTATAGAAATGGTGAGTCCTTGCCTTCCTCTTATCAGAACAATCGTCCGGTTGCCAGTCAGTTCCGTGCCGACCCCAAACCCCGTGTGGTTGGTCATCATGACGAACCAGCCGTCGACCCCTTCTCCGATCGCTTCAAGCGCACCCTGGCCTCTGCTGGTGGAAACATGCGGCGAGTCTCATCGGTTGTCAACGCATCGCCATCTGCCAATGGTGCTCCATCATCTGGTGCAAGTGCCCCCTCGGGCAATGGCCTGCATGAAGGTTCCGTCATCGAGCATGAGCGTTTTGGCGTAGGTACGGTTGTCAAGGTTGAAGGAACTGGCGAGAACACCAAAGCAACGGTTCAATTCAGAAATACCGGAACTAAGCAACTCTTGTTGAAGTTCGCCCGATTCAAAGTGATTAACTAGTCGAGGGTAAAATAAAAATGAGCAAGGGAAATCCTTTGCTCATTTTCTTATAGAAAGCTTTTTAGTTCATCGCGTAATTACAGGACTCTCTTCTTATTGTTTTCTTTTATAGTGCCTCGTCCTCTGGCTTTGGGATGCTTCGGCTTTTCGGTGGCAGATGCTTCTTGCGTCTAAGCCAGTCGGCTTTACGCTTCTCGTATTCCTCGTGATGACGCTCAAGAAAATTGTCTGCCATAATACCTTACTTATTAATAAACCTTGTAATCGGCTGCTCCAGCTTCGTAGAGGATAACTCCAGCTTCGTAAACGGCTGCTCCAGCTTCGTAGAGGATAACTCCAGCTTCGTAAACGGCTGCTCCAGCTTCGTAGAGGATAACTCCAGCTTCGTAGTCGGCAGCTCCTGCTTTGTGGTCGTTTTTATTGCTTATTAAACTTACTATACACCACACTCATTCTCAGCGGCGAATGTGAGTTGGCATCGCCTCCTACCAGTCGGGTGCTAGTGAGCGACATGTCGTTGACGATCTTGTTGTAAACCGTACTTCTGTTCGAATTCGTAGTGGTAGAGACGGTTACGGGCACGAGCACCACCTTGTTCCAATTGGGGTGTTGGGCTGCATAGTTGGCACCTCCATTGGCTTTGGCCTCTGCCATGTATCTCACCAGGTTGGAGATGTTGTTGAAGGTGTAAGTATTATAATACGACACGTTGCCATAGGAATCAGTATAGGAGTCGCGCGGAGACAGGAACGATGTCCTGTTGTTGTGCAGCTTGCTATTCTCGAAGAAGCTATATAGACTGTCTTTTTGCACCATCAGCAAGTAGCTGGGCACGTCGAGCTCATAGCCGGTATGGCTCTCGTTGCTGATGCGCGAGAGGATGATTTTTGCGGTGCTGAGCGTATCGTTCTTGTGGTTGTTGACAATCTCATCCACGGGGATGGTCATTTCAGTGAAGATACCTGCGGGAGTCTTGATGTAAGTGCAAGTGTTGTCGTCGACAAGCTTGCGCAGCGTTCCCTTGTCGTTGGAGACATGGGTGGTTTGCAGCACTTCCTCAGTTCCGGCGAATGTGACGGTACCCACCGAGGTGGTGGAGTCGTTGGGATGAAAGCGGAAATAAATGCTGAGCTGGCATCCGTCGATGTAGGCCATGCTTCCCAATCCGCCCGTGTTCTGGAAGTAGAAACCTGGACAAACCTTGTGGATGAAGGTGTGCGGGTCGTCAAAGTCGGCAGGGTTTTGGAAATATTTTCTCATGATGAATGTACCATAATTATTATAGGTGTTACCCTCTGTGTCGGTATATTCATCGTTGAGCATGATGCGAATGTTCTTCCAATAGTTGCTACTGAGCCTGATGGAATCTCTCACGCTGAGGTCGCTCAGTGTGTAAGTCTTTTGTTTGGCTATGCCGTTGGTGCGCACGAAGCCTTGTGCAACGGGGTCGAAGTTGGAGTAGTAGTTGACGTTCTCCTCCATGGGCTTGCTCATCTCGCGTGCGGTAAGGGTCATCGTGGAGAGGGAGTCGCCGTAGAACGTTGAATAGTAGAGGCGAAGTTCGCACGAGTCGGCAATCACCTCACCATTGATGCGGCTGACGATGCTGTCGAGTTTGGGGAAGAGGTAGCCGTTTTGTCCTTCAAGGGCATGAAACTGAGCCATGAAGTCGCCTGTAATGTAGAGACCGGTTTCGGGGTCTTTTATTTTTCCAACGTAGCCGGTGTTGCTTCTCGATAGAACAGAGTCGGCCACGATGGATCGAGTAGTTACGTTGAAAGTATCTGTAGATATTTGCAGATAGTCCATGTCGTTTGTAAGCGATGTGCCAATGGTCTCAGTGGTATCATCGCATGACAACAAGGCCAGCATTATGAACGCCAGCCCTGCCAGGAATCTTGATTTCATTCTTCTGTTATCTTGTTATAAAATTCGCGATAAGCATCCCCACAGCCCTCTGCTCCTGCATATTGCAGCATGGGCAGCTTGCTTTCTGAGGCATAGTTGAGCAGCTCGGCATTCACTTCCTGTCCGGCAACTACGATTCCATCTGAATAGTCGATGGCCATCTTGCCCAGTTCCATGAAGTCGAACTTCTCGTTGTACTTGTTGAGAATCTCAGCCTTGGCGTCTCTGAAGTCAACGCATCTCTTGAAGTTGTCGCCGAAGTCGCCTTTCAGCGTATTGTTGAAGAACGAGGTGACCACTTTTGTCTCTGCAAAAGAAGGCTCGTCTTTATAGGCTGTCTTCACATAGAATGGGATGACGCCTGCCATCCAACCCTGGCACTGAATGATGTCGGGTGTCCAGCGCAGCTTCTTTACAGTTTCCAAAACGCCACGTGCGAAGAAAATGGCTCTCTCGCCGTTGTCGGGATATTCCTCGCCACTCTCGTCGGCTTCCATCTGACGCTTCATGAAATAGTCCTCGTTGTCGATGAAATAAACTTGAATTCTCGACGTGGGAATAGAAGCCACCTTGATGATGAGTGGATGGTCGGTATCATCGATGATGAGATTCATGCCTGAGAGTCGGATGACCTCGTGCAACTGACCTCGCCGCTCGTTGATTGTTCCCCATTTGGGCATGAAAGTGCGGATTTCGAAACCTTGTTCTTGCACTGCCTGAGGCAAATCGCGTCCCATCACCGCCATTTCGCTTTCGGGAACGAACGGAGCTATCTCCTGATTGATGAATAATACTTTCTTGGCCATTGGAAATTGTTTTAATTAGATGCAAAGGTACAAAAAAAGATTGATATTTCGTCTTTTTCGCTCATTTTAATTCCCAAATAACCTTAATCTTCGCATTTTTTTAAATATATTCTTTCTTATTTAAGAAAAAAGTTGTTATTTTGCACCCCGTTATGAAAGTATTCGCAAAAATAGTTGACCTGCAGAATGCGTTGTTTGATGAGCGCAAGCAGGGTAAGACAATCGGACTGGTGCCAACGATGGGCGCTCTGCACGAGGGTCATGCATCATTGGTGAGGAGAAGTGTTGCTGAGAACGACATTACCGTTGTCTCGGTGTTTCTGAACCCTACTCAGTTTAACGATCAAGGCGACCTGGAGCGTTATCCCCGTACGCTGGACGCTGATTGTGCTTTACTCGAGTCAGTGGGTGCCGACTATGTGCTGGCTCCATCGGTAAAAGAGATGTATCCTACGCCCGATACACGCCAGTTTGAGTTCCCCCCAGTCAGCACAGTGATGGAAGGTGCTAAGCGCCCTGGCCATTTCAATGGTGTTTGTCAGGTTGTGAGCCGTCTGTTCTACATTGTCCGCCCCGACCGTGCTTACTTCGGTGAAAAAGACTGGCAGCAGATTGCTGTTGTCAAGCAGCTGGTGAAATATATCGGTATGAATGTGCAGATTGTGGAGTGCGCCATTGTGCGCGATGCTGATGGCCTTGCCAAGAGCAGCCGCAACACTTTGCTTTCTCCCGACGAGCGAGCCATTGCCCCTGCCATCTATAAAGCGCTGAAAGAGAGTGTCGACTATGCCCGCACACATACCGTTAAGGAAACCCACGACCATGTGGTCGACGAGATTAATGCCATTGATGGCTTGGAGGTTGAGTATTTCGAGATAGTTGACGGCGACACCCTGCTCTCGATTGACAATTGGGAAGATGCTGGCTATGTGGTGGGTTGCATCACCGTATATTGCGGAAAGACTCCGATTCGCCTTATTGATCATATTCGCTATTAATATATAAAAGGAGATGCAAATAGAGGTTCTGAAGAGCAAGTTGCATTGCGTGAAGGTGACCGAGGCCAACTTGAATTATATTGGCAGTATCACCATTGATGAGGACTTGATGGACGCGGCGAATCTTATTGCCGGCGAGAAAGTTCAGATTGTCAACAACAACAACGGGGAGCGTTTCGACACTTATGTGATCAAGGGCGAGCGTGGAAGTGGGTGCATCTGCCTGAACGGTGCCGCCTCGCGCAAAGTGCAAGTGGGCGATGTCGTCATCATCATGTCGTTTGCGATGATGGACTTTGAGGAGGCCAAGACGTTCCAGCCTTCTGTCGTATTTCCCGAAGACAACCACATAGTGAAGTAAGCGCATACTGGCATCAGCTGCCGTCCCATTGAATTGATTAGTATACAAATAAAAAAGCCTCCGCAATGGGAGGCTTTTCTATTTGTGTTCATCCGGCTTTGTTCTGTCATGAGAACATGGCTTGCTGGAGTTTTGTTTTACTCGATAACCACGAGCGGAGTGTCTTCCATGACGCTCTCACCTACGCCTACGCATACGGCAGTCACCTTACCGGCACGGTCGGTGGTGAGGTTGTTGGCCATCTTCATTGCCTCGAGCACAATCACGGTGTCGCCAGCCTTTACCTCGTCGCCTACAGCAACCTTGATGTCGATGATAACACCGGGCAGCGGAGCCTTAATGGCATTCTTGGCATCTACAGGGCCTGCGGCAGCCTTAGGAGCCTCTGCCTTAGGAGCCTCTGCGGCGGGCTTCACCACCACCTTCTTCTTCTCGGGCTCTGGTTCTTTCTCCATCTCCACCTTAAACTCCTCACCGTTTACGGTAACGGTTGCGATATTCTCCACGATGTCGCCGATGGCAACCTCGTATTTTGTTCCATTAATGGTATACTTATATTCTTTCATAGTTTGCTTTGGATTAATATCTTGGATGATCGGTCATGGTGATCATCTTGCTGTTCCATTCTGTCTGACGAGGCTTGATGGTGATGATGCCCGACTCGACGTCGTGCACGTTATTCCCCATGAACTCATGCATAGCCAGGGCGATGGCAGCATAAACTTCGTTTTGTTTCATACTCTTTACTTGTATAGGGCGAAAGGGTATGGGTGACCGGAGTGAACTTCCTGCCACCCTTTCTTTTGCCTGATTTTACATAGGAATATTTCCGTGTTTCTTGGCGGGCAGACCCTCACGCTTGGTAGCGAGCTGAGCCAGTGCGCGGCAGATGCGGAAACGAGTATTTCTCGGCTCAATCACATCATCGATGTAGCCATACTTGGCTGCCTGATACGGATTGGCGAAGAGCTCGTTGTATTCCTCTTCCTTCTCTGCGATGAAGGCGCGTACATCTTCGCCGGCCTCTTTCTTGGCCTTTGCCTCGCGGGCATAGAGCACAGCAGCAGCACCGCTGGCACCCATCACGGCAATCTCGGCGTTTGGCCAAGCATAGTTGATGTCGGTGCGGAGCTGCTTGCAGCCCATCACGATGTGGCTACCACCATAGCTCTTGCGGAGGGTGACGGTCACCTTAGGCACAGTAGCCTCACCGAATGCGTAGAGCAGCTGGGCACCATGCAGAATAACGGCATTATACTCTTGTCCGGTACCTGGCAGGAATCCTGGTACGTCAACAAGTGTCACGATAGGAATATTGAAGGCGTCGCAGAAACGTACGAAACGGGCACCCTTGCGCGATGCGTTTACATCGAGCACACCTGCATAGCAGCTGGGCTGGTTGGCCACGATACCTACGCTCTGGCCGTTGAAACGTGCGAAGCCCACGATAATGTTCTTGGCAAACTTAGGCTGTACCTCGAAGAACTCGCCGTCGTCGGTGATAGCCGAGATCACCTTATACATGTCGTAAGCCTTGTTGGGGTCGTCGGGAAGAATCTCGTTGAGCATATCCTCCATGCGGTTGATGGGGTCGGTGCACTCCTTACGAGGAGCCTCTTCCATGTTGTTGCTTGGGATGTAGCTCAGCAGAGTCTTGATCATCTCGATAGCCTCTTCCTCGGTAGCAGCTGTGAAGTGGGTCACACCACTCTTGGTAGAATGAACCGATGCGCCTCCGAGAGACTCCTGGTCGACGTCTTCGCCAGTTACGCTCTTCACCACTTTCGGGCCGGTGAGGAACATGTAAGAAGTGTTCTCCATCATGAGGGTGAAGTCGGTAAGTGCGGGTGAGTAAACTGCACCACCGGCGCAGGGGCCGAAGATACCGCTGATCTGTGGAATCACACCAGAGGCAAGAATGTTGCGCTCGAAAATCTCAGCGTAGCCAGCCAGCGCGTTGATACCCTCCTGAATGCGTGCGCCGCCCGAGTCGTTGATGCCGATGACGGGAGCACCCATCTTCATACCGAGGTCCATCACCTTGCAAATCTTCTCAGACATGGTCTCAGAGAGTGAGCCTGCGTTTACGGTGAAGTCTTGTGCGAAGACATAAACCAAACGACCGTCCACGGTACCCGAACCGGCTACCACACCGTCGCCCAGATACTGTTTCTTCTCCATTCCGAAGTTGGTGCAACGATGAAGCTTGAACATGTCAACTTCCTCGAAGCTGCCTTCGTCGAGCAGCATGTCAATGCGCTCGCGAGCTGTATACTTACCCCTTGCATGCTGTTTCTCGATGGCTTTTTCTCCACCACCCAAACGTGCCTGTTCGCGCTTGGCGATCAGCGCCTTAATCTTTTCTAATTGTTTGCTCATTTCTTTTCTAATTTGACTGATATTGTCTTATTAGACTTATCTTTACCTTTTACTTGTTTTTCTTGCTCAATTCTGATTAGTGCTCACAGAGTTCTGTCAGGATGCCGCAGGTGTCTTTCGGGTGCAGGAATGCGATGTTAAGGTTCTCTGCGCCTTTGCGGGGAGCTTTGTCGATGAGGCGGATTCCCTTGCCGTCGCACTCAGCGAGAGCCTCGGCTACGCCGTCTTCAATGCAGAAGGCCACATGGTGTACGCCTTTGTTTCCTTTGTCGAGCCACTTCTGGATAGTGCTCTCCGGCGATGTGGGTTCAAGTAACTCGAGTTTAACCTCTCCGCACTTCAAGAAAGCGGTTTTCACTTTCTGGTCGGCAACTTCCTCGATAGCATAGCAATCGAGACCGAGTACGTTTTTGAAATAAGGCAAAGCCTCTTCGATGCTAGGAACAGCAATTCCTAAGTGTTCGATGTGTGAAATCTTCATATTATTTGAATTTAAAATGGTTTGTATAGAAAATATGGCGCAAAGGTACAACATAAAGTTGAATATACCAACTATTTTCTCTTGTTTTTTGCTAAATATCCACTTAAAATTCCACTTGCACACGGAAATTCAGTTGTCGGCCGGTCAGGTAGTTGGGTACAGCGTATTGTTGGCTGGTTACGTCCGTAATCCAATAATAAGAGTTAACATTGTGAATGCCTAGCAGATTAAGGCAGTCGAGGCTGAGCCAAACATTCCTGAATGGTGTCTTGACATGTCGATCTTCGTTGTTCAATGCCCTGTAGCTCATTCCGATGTCCGCGCGCTTATAGGCGGGAGCACGGAAGGCTTGCATGTCGGTCTCGCGGTGGGGAGGACCGAAGGGCAGACCGTCGGCATAGGCGAGCTTGAGTGCCATCTTCCATCGGGTGGTGCCCGGGAAGTAGTCGGTGAAGAAAAGGTTCATGGCGAATCGTTGGTCGGTGGGCAGGGGCATGGTTCTGCCGTTGTGCTTCATCTTCGTACTCATGAGCGAGAAACTGACCCATGAGTCGGTGCCAGGCACAAACTCGCCGTAGAGTTTTAGGTCGATACCGGCAGCATGTCCCGACGCACTGTTGTCGCCGTAATAGACGATTTTCACGTTGTTCACGCTATAGGGGATGAGTCGGGAGAGCAGTTTATAGTAGGCTTCTGCCGTAAAGCGGAAAGGTCGTTCATTCATGCGGAAACGGTAGTCGTAACCTCCTATGAGATGTATGCTCCTGGGGCTTTTTATGTGGCTGTTCAGGGTGGCGGTGGTTATGCCCGCGAGGGTTGTGGTGTCGCGCAGTTCTTTGTAGAAAGGAGCCTGGTAGTAGAGTCCTGCCGCCAATCGGAAGGTGACATTGTGGTTGAAGGCTGGCACGATGCCCAGCGACACGCGGGGAGAGAGTAAAGTCTCGCGGTTAAAGTTCCAATGTGAGAATCGGATGCCGTAGTTCAGCGTATAGAACGTCTCTTCGCTGGAAGATGAGAATTTGTAGGTGTCTTGCGCATAAGCCTCTATGCGGTTGGCGTTCAGCTTGTTGCGTGCGTTGAGAGTGTAGATGAGATAGAGGTCTTTCCCTGTGTGTGGGACGCTGTAGCCGGCCGAGTCTCGCATTTCGTACTCGCGGCTTTGCTCCGTGATGTGCTCCATGCGGTAGGAAACGGCCGTTTCTATCTCGTGCTTTCCGGCTTTATGGGTAAGCATCAGTTTGGCACTCTCAACATTGGCTTCCAGATAGTTGCGCGCATGTTCCATATAGGTGCCTACGCCCAGATTCTCGCTCGTTTCGGTTTGTGTGAGCCAGTATTGGCCTTGTATGTCGTAGCGCTCCTGCTCTTTGGTGTAGAAGGCGCTTGCGATGAGCGAGAGGTTGGTTTGGGGCGATAGATGGCGGGTAATGCTGACGGTGGCAAAGTATGTTCTGAACACATCTTTCTCATGTCCGTCGAAGTAGACTCGGAAGTCTTTTACATTCTCCATGGTCCCGAATTTTGTCTCGCGGTCTTTGGGCACAAAGTTGTAATGATTGACGGCGATATTTCCTATCAGATCGATGGTCCACCGCTTATTGGGCTGGTAGCTCAGATAGGTCTGATAGTCGAGAAAGGAGGGGCGATATTCGCCTTTTGTCTCTAGTGATCCAAGAAGATAACTATTTGTTTTATAACGTATTGCGTTGCTCCATGAAAGTTTTTTGTTTGCAACACCCAAGTATGCGCTTGCACCAAGTAGACTCACCGATGCGGTGCCTTCCAGTCGTTTGGGCTTGCGGTAGGTGATGTCGAGTGCGGAAGCCATGCGGTCGCCAAAGCGAGCCTCGAATCCGCCTGTAGAGAAACCAATCTTCTCTACCATGTCGGGGTTGATGACCGATAGTCCTTCCTGCTGCCCGCTTCTGACGAGGAACGGTCTGTAAACCTCTACCTTATTTATATAGACACAGTTTTCGTCGAATGAGCCACCTCGCACGTTGTATTGCGATGACAGCTCGCTGTGGGTTGACACGCCAGCCTGCTGCTGGATGAGCTCTTCTACGGCATTGCCCGTGGCCGAGGGCGCGCGGCCGATGTCTTTCGTGTCTAGCTGCTGGGTAGTGCCTGTCTGCCGCCGCTGTTCGGTGATGGTCACCTCGTTCAGCTGGCGGCTCTCGTCGATGAGCTGTATCTGGATAGTCTGTGTGCCTCGCGGGTGGCGCAGAACGCGTGTCTTGCCTTTGTATCCGATCATGGTGAAGCGCACCACCACACTGTCGGTGCTATGTAGCTGCAGCGAGAACTCGCCCTTGAGGTTGGTCATGGTGACTTTGCCTTGAGCCACACAACTGACGGTGGCTAGCTCCAGAGGTTGCATGTCGCCATCCATCACCTTGCCTTTCAAGGTGAATGTCTGTGCGCTGGTGCTGATGAGCGCCAGCCAAAGTGCGATGATGCAGAGCAGAATGCGTTTCATTACCAATAATAACGTTCCGCTTACGGTTTTATTGCCTTCAGTGCGTGCTATTCTTTCCAGAGCCACGTCAGTATTCGGTTGAGCCAGTTCAGTGTGCATCTGAACCAGCGGTAGGTGCTCACGGGTTTTCCACCGAAGCGCAGGACGAAGTCGCGCCGCAAGTCTTTGCGGAAGGGCAGGCCAACGTCCATGAAGTAGAAATGGCGCAATCCTATAGAGTGAGTCTCGCTGAGTGCGTGCCAGACTGTCATGGTGCCAGGGTGCAGGTGGTGGTGGCTCTTGCGTAGCGAGGCGAGGTACCACAGGTGGGCGTTACCCTCGCTCAGTACGACGGCGCATCCTCCGATGACCTTCCCTTTGTAGAGCGTCACGTAGAGTTTGCAATGGGCACTGGCAGCTAGCTGCCGGAACATTTCTTCGGGGGGCAGATAACGCCTCACCTTGAGGGTGAAGAAACGGCGCAGCATGTTGTAGTAGGCTTCAAACTCCTCATCGGTCTCCACTTCCTTGGTAGTGACTCCGCTCAGTTGCCCATGCTTGATGTGCGCGAGGGTTTTCTCGCCCAGCCGCTCCTCGGGTGGCATGGAGTGCAACGAGTTGTGAATACGTAGCCATTGCACGGGGAAATAGTGGCAGGCCCGGAAGTGTCGGTAGGCAAACATCTTGGTAGAGAGGTCACTAAACTCGATGTAGAAGCACAGACGGCGCCGCAGCTTGCGCGTGATGGCCTCGAGCATCAGGCGAAACACCTCCTCACGGTCGACATCCTCGTCGTACTCGCCCTCACCGTACACTCTGCCTTGTGTGAAAAGGTAGGGCGGAATGAGCGAGCCTCGGCGCCTGAGGATGGCCAGCAGATGGGCGATGACTCGACCTTCACGGATAGCCACCGCCATATAGGGCGCTTGACCCGGCGACTGCTCTACGATGCGGAACAGTTCTGGGCTGTGGAAGAACTTGGCTGAGGTCATCTCTGGCAGGTCTTCGCTATGGGTGATGATGCGGATGGTGATGTCTTCTAACACAATGCAAATATACATTAATTATTTTACATGTGCAAGAGCTGAAATGTTAAATTCTGGATTCTGCCCTTCTGCATGCTGAAAAGCAATCGAAGTGTAAAAGCTATACAAGAAGAAATAGTTTTTAAAACGGTTCAACTGCTCGTTCGTTTTTCCATGCTGCATGCCCCAGACAAAAATGATATAAACACTTTAATAGCAGGCGTTTAAACTGTAAGTGACATAAGAGAAGAATGTCCCTTGATGGGGACGGACTGTTCTGTTTCGTCAATGACTCGCGCGATAATACTCTCTACGCCCGCCGAGTTGCCCTCTGGCAAGCTGGAGTTGCCCTCTAGCAAGCTGGAGTTGCCCTCTGGCAAGCTGGAGTTGCCCTCTAGCAAGCTGGAGTTGCCCTCTGGCAAGCTGGAGTTGCCCTCTAGCAAGCTGGAGTTGCCTTCTGGCAAGCTAGAGATATCCTCCAGAAAGCTTGAGTATACCTCATGGATTCCTTAGAATTTCGTAAGACCGCCAAGGATCTCCCGGGTTCCCCGTTTCGCACTTTTTATAGAATCCTCTTGTTACTATAAAGGATTTTTGCATTCTGTGAAGCTTGTTTTATTTGAAGTTTAGAAAAGATAACATGAACTTTGAAGATGATAAATGGGTGTAGGTGGTAGTTGCCAGTATCGTGCGAAGAAAAAGGGTGATGGATGTGATTTCTTGCGTGGGATTTGGCATTTCGCATGAAAAGTGTTATCTTTGCCGGCAGAAAACCAAACATGTTTGATAGATATGAAAGACTTTAAGGATTTGGTGCAGATGCGCCGTAGCCACCGCAAGTTTACAGATGAGGAACTGACAGAGGAACAGGTACAGTTGATATTACGGGCAGCCCTGATGTCACCCACATCGAAAGGGCGCCGGGCTTGGCATTTCATCGTCGTCGACGACAAGGATGACCTTGCCAAGCTGGCTGATGCCAAAGAGAAATTCGCCCAGTTCGTTAAAGATGCGCCACTGGCCATCGTTGTGGCTGGTGACCCTCAGGAAAACGAGTGCTGGATAGAAGACGGCTCGATTGCTGCCATCAGCATGCAGTTGCAGGCCGAGGACCTGGGGCTGGGCTCGTGCTGGGCACAGATGCGAAACAACTATCTGTCGGATGGAGCTGCCTCAGAGGATGTTATCCGGGGCATTCTCGATATTCCAGAGAACATGCGCGTGCTCTGCGTGGTAGCCTTCGGGCACAAGGCCGATGAGCGCAAGCCTCAGAACGAAGACCGCCTGAAGTGGGAGAATGTTCACATTGGCAAGTTTTAATGACCGTGCATACGGAGACTGTGGTTTGAAAAGGTGTAAGAAAGCATGAGTGAAATGATGCGTGTAGTATTGATAGGTGCCGGTAATCTGGCTACGAACCTGGGCAAAGCGCTCCATAGGAAGGGCGATGTGGAGGTGGTTCAGGTGTTCTCGCGCACACTCGAGTCGGCAGCCCAGTTGGCTGGCGTGCTGCATTGCGGGGCGGTAAACAGCCTCGACGAGGTGGTTAGCGACGCCGATGTCTACGTGGTGAGCGTGAAGGACAGTGTGCTGGCAAATGTCATCGGGCAGCTATGCCCGGGGCGCGAGACGGGAGTGTTTCTTCATACCGCCGGGAGTATGCCCATGACGATGTTCGAAGGCAAGGCTCGACATTATGGCGTGTTCTATCCCATGCAAACATTCTCTAAGTCGAGGGAACTTGACTTCAGCGAGATACCTTGTTTCGTTGAGGCTTCCGATGAACTGGCACAGAGGGCCATCAGACACTTGGGGACGGTCAGCACACGGTTGATACCGCTCTCGTCGGCCGACCGTAAATATGTGCATCTGGCAGCAGTCTTCGCATGCAATTTTTCCAACCATTGCTATTCATTGGCCGCCCAGGTGCTTGAGCCCCATGGCATTCCTTTCGACGTGATGTTGCCGCTGATCGATGAGACTGCTCGGAAGGTGCACCAGTTGTCGCCGCGCGAGGCACAGACCGGTCCTGCCGTGCGCTACGACGAGAATGTGATAGCTGCCCAGATGGCGCTGATAGAGCAGCCCAAAGCACGAGAGATTTACGAATTAATGACCCATAGCATCCATGATCAATTATGATTTAACCCAGATACGCGCCATCATCTTCGATATCGACGGGGTGCTGAGCGCTGAGACTGTCACCCTGAATGCTGACGGCGAGCCCCTTCGCACGGTGAACATCAAAGACGGCTATGCCATTCAGCTGGCTCAGAAGGAAGGATTGCGCATCGTCATCCTTACCGGTGGTACCACCGAGAGCATCCGCATGCGTTACGAGCGCCTTGGCGTGCAGGACATCTATATGGGATGTGCCGTGAAGATTAAGACCTACCATGAGTTCAAGCAGAAATATGGCCTCACCGACGAGCAGATTATGTATGTTGGCGACGATGTCCCCGACGTGGAGATTATGCGTGTGTGTGGCTGCCCGTGTTGTCCAGCAGATGCCTGTCCTGATGTCAAGGAAATATCGTGCTACGTGAGCCGGAAGGCAGGAGGCTACGGATGTGGACGCGATGTTATCGAGCAGGTGCTCAGGGCGCAGGGTAAATGGCTCAGTTCTGAAAAGGCCTTCGGCTGGTAATCCCATTACTCCCATCTTTCTCATCTTTCCCATTATTCCCAACGAACTCTCTAACTCCCAAACTCCCATCAACTCCCCGCATGAACTACCGTATCATTCTCTCTAGCAATTCCCCCCGCAGACGCGAACTGTTGGCCGGCCTCGATATAGACTTCACAGTCAGGGTGCTGCCCGACATAGACGAGTCTTACCCTGCTGACTTGCCCGTGCGAGAGATACCTATTTATATATCGCGAAAGAAAGCTGAGGCATACCGCAAAACCATGGCTCCCGACGAGCTTGTCATTACCGCCGACACCGTGGTGGTACTGGGCCGGGAGGTGCTTGGCAAGCCTGCCGGCAGAGACGAGGCTGTGGCCATGCTACGCAAACTGAGCGGACAGAGGCATCAGGTCATCACCGGCGTTTGTCTCTCCACTTGCGACCGCCAGCATTCGTTCGAGGTGACCAGCCATGTCACCTTCAAAACCCTTACGGAGCAAGAAATCAGCTACTACGTAGACCGCTACCAACCCTTTGACAAGGCCGGGGCCTATGGCATTCAGGAATGGATAGGCTATATCGGTGTCACGTCGCTAGAGGGCAGTTATTTCAATGTGATGGGATTGCCCGTGCAGCGCATCTATACCGAGTTGCAGCGTTTTGTAAACGAAACCTGTTAAAATAATATAATATAGCACAACAGAGCTAATTAATTTGTATATTTGCAAAGTCATAATCAGAAGCGTGATTATGACCGACTAGTAATTTTAATCTATATTTATCATTTTCCTGAGGAGTTTGTCTGTGAAGATAAACTCCTTGTTTGTATGTGGGCTTTAACTAATGGCTGGAGCTTACGGGAACCGTGATTTCGTGTTCTCGTGAGAGCATGCAGGAAGTCGAAATCCATGTTTTTCTTCTCTTTTTTCACGAATTGTTTTGCCATTCTGTTTTTTTCTATTACTTTTGCAGCCGAAATGGTATGCGGCAGGCTGATGTCTGCCGACGAAAGGGAATCCGCGTGAGAAACCGGAGCTGTTCCTGCAGCTGTAATCCCCCATGAAAGTGTCCTGGCGTGTAAAGCCACTGTTCCCCCTCAAATACGGGGAAATGGGAAGGCAGACCGGGACCGGGGAGAGCCAGAAGACCTGCCATTGTCGTGAATAAACACTGTAGCATGATGCCTCCAGGATTTGAGGCTGTATGGACACATGAAACAAAAGTTATTTGTTGTACTGACGGCCATTTTCGTGGCCCTGTCAGTTGTTGCACAGACCAAGAAAGAGATGACCGGCTCGCTGCCCGAAGTGGTGGTGACAGGTACCGGTACGCAACACTTGCTGAAAGACGCCCCTGTTCAGACAGAGGTTATCAGCGGGCGCATGCTGCGCAATTTTGCCGGAAAGAGCATTGAGGACATTCTCGGTATGCTCAGCAGCTCGTTTGCCTTCAATGAGGATGATATGGGCGCGCAGATGCAGATGAACGGCCTGGGCAACGGCTATATTCTTGTGATGATCGACGGGAAGCGGCTTCATGGCGACGTGGGAGGTCAAAACGACCTCGGGCTGATCGATCCCCACAATATCGAGCGCATAGAGATTGTGAAGGGAGCGTCGAGTGCACTTTACGGCAGCGACGCCATTGCCGGTGTGATCAACATTATCACCAAGAAACACCACGAGGAAGGCCTTCTGCTCGAGAACACCACCCGCGTAGGAAGCTATGGCGACATCCGTCAGCACAACGGTATCGGCCTCAATTGGGGGCGCTGGAGCAGTTGGACCAACTTTCAGGCGCAGCATAGCGACGGCTGGCAGAACACGGCCGCAGAAGACCCTCATCAGACGGAGTACCCCATCTACGACTCGCGCAATAAGACCGTCAACCGCCACACCAACTGGCAAATCAGCGAACGACTGGCCTACACGCCCATGAAGGGCATGGAACTCTATGCGGCTGGTACCCTCTATTGGAAGCGTATCTACCGGCCGGGCGGCAAGTATCCCGGTGTGGATGTGCGTACCTACGACATGATGTACCGCAATGCCTCTCTGAGTGCAGGAGGCAGCTGGAAACTCAACAAGACCGACCTGCTGACACTCGATGTCGACTGGAACAAGCACGCCTACTATTATCATTTCACCGATACCACTCTTACAGAGGGATATGTTAACGGCCGCTACACACCTTATTTCCCTTATTTCCCAGGACAGAAAGAGCTACAGAGCGACCAACAACGCACGATGGCTCATTTGAAAGGTGTTTTCCAACTGCCTTACGAGAACCGTCTGAGTGCAGGTTTTGAGTGGCGCTACGACTGGCTGCATGCTCCAATGCGTGTCGAGGGAGGCAAAGCGTCCGATAATACGGAGGCATTCTACGTGCAAGATGAGTTTGCCTTCATCAAGCATTTGCAACTCACCGCCGGACTCCGTCTGAACCGCAATGAGCAGTTCGGATGGAAACTCTCGCCCAAATTATCGGCTATGCTCAGCCTCGGCGACTTAAGGGTGAGAGCCACATGGAGCCAGGGCTTCAAAGCACCAACGCCCAAAGAACTCTACTATCGCTACGTGAGAAATATGAATGGCGTTTACCTCTATATGGGAAACACGGGGCTTACGCCACAGACATCTGATTACTATGCTCTGAACGGCGAGTATTCTATCGGCGGCCTCACGTTCACGGCTACCGCCTATTATAATAAGGTGAAAGATATGATTACGCTCGTCACCATTCCCCGCTCGCAAGCCCCTGGCGACCTGGTGGTGCAATACGACCCCATTAAGGTGCGCGAGTATCAGAATATTGAGGACGCGCGTACCAGCGGTATCGACCTCTCGCTTCGCTATGTGTGGAAAGAGCTCTCGGCTGGAGTAGGGTATAGCTATCTCGACACCGACGCCAATCAATACGATACAGAGCACGATGTGATGCAAAAGGTGATTATCGACGGTACGGCTCACCATAAGGGCAACGTGTTTGCCACATGGAATCACGCTTTCAGCGATGCCTACGCTCTTGGTATCGGTCTCTACGGCCGTATGTCGAGCACGCGCTTCTATCAGATCAACGGCAACGGTAAGGGCTATCAGCTGTGGCGCCTCACCACCACTCACGACCTCGGTAAAGGCCGTCACACCTCGTGGCGCATAGAAGCTGGCATTGACAATATTTTCAACTATTGCGACCGCACACCTCATGGCCTGCATCTCGGAACCACCAGTGCCGGACGCACCGTATATGCCTCTTTCACCGTGAGGTTCAACCAAGGAAAGAAACTTAAAAACAACTATAAGTCAAACTTAAACCAAACGTACAAAAATGAAGAAGATTAAATTCTTGATGATTGCCATGCTGGCATTTGTGGCTAGCATGAGTTTCGTGGCATGTAGCGACGATGACGACGACACCCAGTCGAATTATCAGAGGTATCAAGAGGCCGTCAACAAGATGGTGAACAGCCAGAAGAAGAGCAACAAGGTGATTCTGCTGGTAGCTTTCGGCTCTACTTGGGAGCAGGCTTACGACACCTTTGAGACCATTGTGAACGACTACAAGAGCAATTTCAGCGGTTGGGACGTTTATCTCTCGTTCTCATCAGCCATCTGTATCACTAACGCACGCGAGGGCGAGAACGTAGCTCCCCGCGACTACTACGATCCTGAGCACTGGCTTACCGCCATTGGTCTTGCCGGCTATCAGCAGGTGGTTGTACAGTCGCTTCAGGTGATTCCCGGTGAGGAGTATCGCCGTGTGCGCGACACCTATGTGAAGGACTTCATGAACAACCGTAATGGCGATTTCACCATGACCTACATGAAGAGCCTAGACCAGAACGTTGTGGTCGGCACTCCGCTCATGGCTGAGGAAAGCGATGCCCAGCGCCTGGCTGCCGTGCTCAATCAGGAGGCCGACATCAAGTCTGCCGTCAGCAACGGTATTGTTGCTTTCATGGGTCATGGTAATCCTGAGGGTTACGACTACTATGGTGGCAACGTGCGTTATCTCCAGCTCGAGGATCATCTGCGTGCGCTCAGCCCCAACTACTATGTGGGAACCGTTGATATGGACGAGACTTATGCCGAGGATGTGTTGAATCATATCAATGGCGGTACCTTCAATATTGAAGTGGGTGACGTGACCAAGTCAATGGTTTACGCCAAGAACAACTCGAAGGTTGCCCAGCTTTACCCGCTCATGTCGATTGCCGGTGACCACGCTCACAACGACATGGCTGATCCCGATGACGACGAGAGCTGGTATTCTCTCTTCAATGCCGCAGGCATTAAGACAGCCGCCTACGAGACCAACTTCACCTCAGCCTGCTGGAAGAAATACAAGTCGGGCGAGGAGTATATTCCTGCCCTCGGCGAGCGTGCAGCTGTTCGCAAGCTTTGGATGAACCACACCAACGAGGCTATCAGGAAACTCGGCACCGACGAGGCTCTGTCTACTCCTACCACAGCTCCCGATTGATTCGCCACGGCGTCACTCGATGAGCGTGGAACGCACTAGTTGATTTCTCTCTCTCTTTATAGACTATGAAATGTATGTCTCTGTCGGCGGGCAGGACATACATTTCTGTTTTATGATGGCTGATAATTCAAATATAATTCGTATCTTTGTGCCATAAAACCCAAAGCATGATGAAGAAACCGAAAATCATAGTCGTAGGCCTTGGCCCTGGCAGCAAAGAGGACATTACACCGGCTGTTGTTGAGGCCGTTGGCGAGGCCGACGTAGTAGTAGGATACAAATACTATTTCCAGTTTGTTGAGCCTTATCTCCGTGCCGGCGCAGAGTGCATCGACACGGGCATGAAGCGTGAGCGCGACCGGGCCGAGCAGGCCTTCCAAATGGCCGAGCAAGGCCGGACAGTAGTGGTCATTAGTAGTGGCGACGCAGGCATTTACGGTATGACGCCCCTCATCTACGAAATGAAGCGCGAAAGGCAGTCCGACGTTGAGGTGGTGAGCCATCCCGGTGTGTCGGCATTCCAAAAAGCGGCCTCATTGTTGGGCGCCCCCATCGGCCACGATTTCTGTGTGATTTCGTTATCCGACTTGATGACGCCATGGGACATGATAGAGCGACGCATCCGTGCCGCCGCTATGGCCGACTTCGTCACCGCCGTCTACAACCCTAAGAGCCACGGCCGCTACTGGCAATTGTACCGGCTGAAAGAGCTGTTCCTGAAAGAGGGACGCTCGCCTCAGACTCCCGTCGGATATGTTCGTCAGGCGGGTAGGGATGATGAGCAGGTGACGCTGACCACTCTGGGCGAATTGAACCCTGAGGACATCGACATGTTTACCGTTCTCATCATCGGCAACTCGCAATCGTACGCTTGGAACAACACCTTCATTACGCCCCGCGGCTACTACCGTGATGAAAATAGTGAGAAGGGCGGCATCAAACCAGGTCAGAGCATCATGATAGAGAGCTTCCGCACCATCGAGAGCGAACTCAAGACCAAGAATCTGCCTCTTGGCCACAAGTGGGCATTGTTGCACGCCATTCACACGACGGCCGACTTCGACATGGAGAACATTCTCTACACCGACCCGCAAGCCGTTGAGCGCCTATATGCTAAGGTGGCCAGCGGGGAGTTGAACACCATCGTGAGCGATGTGACCATGGTGACCAGCGGTGTGCGCAAAGGAGCGCTGGCGCGTCTCGGCATCGAGGCCAAGTGCTATCTGAGCGACCCACGTGTGCCTGAAATGGCCAAGACGATGAACATCACGCGCACCCAGGCCGGCATACGTCTGGCCGTCGAGGAGCATCCCGATGCCTTGTTCGCCTTTGGCAATGCGCCGACGGCACTCATGGAATTGTGCGACCTCATTCGCAAGGGCAAGGCCCGTCCGGCAGGCATCATTGCCGCCCCCGTGGGGTTTGTACATGTGCGCGAGTCGAAGCACATGGTGAAGCCCTTTGCCGACATACCTAAGATCATCGTTGAAGGTCGTAAGGGCGGTAGCAATCTGGCCGCTACACTCTGTAATGCTATTCTTTGCTTCGACGATGCCGAACAGTTGAAGCCTGGCAGGGACCTATAGGAAATTCAAAGTTCATGGTTCAAAGTTCAAGGCATCAGACTTTAAGTTCACGATTGAGAGGTGAGAATATGGAAGGTTACTCCACGATTGCAGAGGGCTACTCTACGAAGCAGGAAGGCTACTCCACGATTGCAGAGGGCAACTCCACGAAGCTGGAAGGCAACTCTACGAAGCTGGGAGGCTACTCTGGAAATGCAAGGTTATTAGATAGAAATGAGTAAGTTGAGATTTATCGTCATAGGAATTACTGATGCGCCCCATCCTTATTTCTCTCCGGATGTGATGGAGGCAATAGGCAAGGGCCGGGTATTCTCGGGTGGCAGGCGTCATCATGAGATAGTCGCCGGTGTGCTCCCCGCCGAGGCAGAGTGGATTGATATCACCGTTCCGCTGGACGATGTGTTTGAGAAGTATAAAACTTATGCTTCCCCGGACGCCCCTCAGTCGTCTTCCGCCATCATCGTCTTCGCCTCGGGCGACCCCTTGTTCTTCGGGTTTGCCAATACCATCCACCGAAAGATGCCCGACGCAGAGATCGTGCTCTTTCCGTCGTTCAACTCATTACAGACATTGGCCCACAGGCTGGTGTTGCCCTACCACGATATGCACATCGTCTCGCTCACGGGGCGTCCGTGGCCCGCATTCGACCGTGCGCTGATAGAGCAGACGCCCAAGATAGGCGTGCTGACCGACCGTGAGCACACTCCAGCAGCCATTGCCGAGAGAATGATGGATTATGGCTACACCAACTACATCATGCATGTGGGCGAGCACCTGGGGAATCCCGAGCGGGAGCGCATTAGCACATTGACTCTCGCCGAGGCCTCGCAGATGAGTTTCGATTATCCTAATTGCCTGATACTCTGTGCCGATACTTCTGCCCTTCATGCTCATCGCCCATGCTTCGGCATTCCCGACCATGCCTTTGCCCTGCTCGACGGACGCGAGAAGATGATTACGAAGATGCCCATACGCCTTCTGTCGCTTCAAGCGCTGGACCTGTCTTGCCGGCAGGTGTTGTGGGACATTGGTTTCTGCACGGGAAGCATCAGCATAGAGGCGCGCCTGCAATTCCCTCACTTGCAAATCCATTCGTTTGAGATTCGCCCTGAGTGCGAAGCCATCATCAACGAAAATGCCCGCAGGTTCGGAACACCTGGCATCAGCGTCCACATGGGTGATTTCCTCGAGACCGATATTCACGACCTGCCACAACCCGATGCGGTGTTCATAGGGGGGCACGGCGGTCATCTGAAGGAAATCATGCGGAAGGTTCTCACGGTGCTGGCGCCCGGAGGCATCATCGTTTTCAATAGCGTGACCTCCCCCAAGGTTCATGCCGACAGCCATCAGTTGTGGAACGATGCCTGCCGCGAATTGGGATTGCAACAAGAAACTCCCCTCAGAATCACCCTCAACGACTTTAACCCCATAGAGATTTTGAAATGCAAAAAGTAGCTATCATACAAATTAGTGAGGAAGGCGCCCGTGTGGCCGATGTCCTCCGCCAGGAACTGAATGGTGTGCTCATCCAGCGCTCTGATGTGGCTGGAGAATGGAGTCGATTCGACGCTTTCATCTTCATCGGAGCCATGGGCATTTGTGTGCGAACGATTGCTCCGTTGATGACCGATAAGCACGACGATCCGGCCGTGGTATGCGTCGACACCTTTGGCCGTCATGTAATTTCTGTCCTTTCGGGACACGTCGGTGGCGCCAATGAACTGACCAAACTTGTGGCGTCGGCCTTGGGTGTTGAGCCCGTCATTACCACCCAAAGCGACAATGCCGGGCTTTGGGCGCTCGACACCATGGGCGCCGCCAACCATTGGCATACGAGCACGACAACCGATTTCAACACGATTATTGCCAAGTTTGTCAACCGCGAGCCAACGGCACTTCTTCTCGACATTCGCGACCGAGGCTCCGAGTTGATGGAGCGTACGATGCCATCGCATGTGACCATCGTCAGTTCGGTCGATGCCATCGTCGAGGGTGATTATCACCTGGCCATCATCGTCTCGCCATTTGTTTATCATCTTCCTGACGGAATTCCCACACTTCAGTTTGTGCCCCGGGTGCTCGACATGGGCATTGGGCTGGCGCACCAGGCGCCCTTGAGCGTGATGGAGGAAATCCGTGAGCAACTCCTGGCTCACCACTTCCATTTGAATGCCATTCGAAGCATTTGCACGATTGACATTAAAGCCGAAGAGCCTGTTGTAAAGCAGCTTCAAGAGGAATTGTGCTTCTCGGAGCTGAGCCTTTATACCGCCGACGAACTCTCAAAGGTAGAGGTGCCCACCCCAAGCACCACTGTAGCCAAGCATGTAGGGACGCCCAGCGTTTGTGAGGCTGCTGCCTTACTGGCATCTAACCATGGGAAGTTGTTGCTGCCCAAGGTAAAAGGGAAAGACTATACTATTGCCGTGGCCGTCGACCGTCAGTTCTTGCGTGAGGGGCACATTGAAATAGTGGGAGCCGGCCCTGGCGATCCCGACTTGATTTCGGTTCGCGGACGAAGAATGCTCGAGCGTGCCGACCTGATTCTCTATGCCGGTTCGTTGGTGCCTCGCGAGCTGACGATGTGCCACAAGGAGGGTGCCGTGGTTCGCTCGTCGGCGTCGATGGCGCTTGAGGAACAATGTGAACTCATGAAGGAATTCTACGACAAGGGGAAATTCATTGTGCGCTTGCATACTGGCGACCCATGCATCTTCGGTGCCATCCAAGAGCAGATGGCCTTCTTCGACCGTCACGGCATGAACTACCACATTACTCCCGGCATCTCATCGTTCCTGGCCGCCGCCGCCGAGTTGCGCAGCCAGTTCACCATCCCCGAGCGCACGCAAACCATCATACTTACTCGAGGCGAGGGGCGCACACCCATGCCTGAAAAGGAAAAACTGCATCTGCTAGCACGAAGCCAGAGCACCATGTGCATCTTCTTGAGTGCTGCTATTGTCGACGATGTGCAACGCGAGTTGTTGCAGGAGTATCCTGAAGACACGCCTGTGGCCGCTTGTTACCATCTAACCTGGCCCGACCAGCGCATCTACCGCGGAAAGCTGAAAGATTTGGCAACGATAGTTCATGATAATCACCTGACGCTGACCACCATGCTCGTCGTGGGCGAGTCGATAGATAACCGAAAGGGCCTGTCCGAACTCTATTCAAGTCATTTCACCCATCTCTTTAGAAAGGCGAAGGACGAATAAAGTCTTCGGGACATTATAGACTATGTATTGACGTTACTCAACGAGATGACAGATATATGATATTAGTTTTCGGCGGAACCACAGAGGGAAGAAAGGCCATTAAAGAGCTGGAAGAGGCTGGCCAAGTATTCTTCTACAGCACCAAAACGGGCGGTCAGGACGTGACGCTTCATCATGGTGTGGCTATCGATGGTGCCATGAAGTCCGCCGATATGTTGAGTTTCTGTCGTGATCATCATATCCGCTTGTTGGTGGATGCTGCCCATCCTTTTGCAGACCAGTTGCATCAGACGGTTGCTTCGGTGGCTGCTCAGTTGCATATCCCTGCCATTCGTTTCGAGCGTTTGTTCCCCGAGCGGGATAAACAGATAGAGTGGTTCGATAGCATTGAGCAGTTTGTGGAAAACGTCCATCTGGCTCAAGGGCAGTTGCTCTTGGCTACGACGGGTGTTCAGACGATTGGAAAGCTCATCCCGCTCGAGTCGAAGGGCATTCGCATGCGTTATCGTATCCTGCCACGTGAGAGTTCGGTTGCTTTGGCATTGAGACAAGGGGCTGGCAAGGAGCAATTATGCTATTACCAAGAAGGCGAGGATGAGGAACGCGTGCTCGGAGAGATGCATCCCGATGCCATCTTGATGAAAGAGAGTGGGGTGACGGGTGGTTTTCCGTTGAAGGTTGCGGCTGCAAAGAAACTCAATATCAGAATGTTTGCCATCAAGCGCCCTCCCACGCCGGCAGAGTTTGTTTGTGTTGACGGAGAACACGGCTTGCGGCGGATGGTTGAGTCGTTGCTGCCCGATTTCTATCCTCTGCGAAGTGGCCTAACCACCGGTACTTATGCTACAGCTAGTGCGATGGCTGCTACAAAGCGTATTCTTTGCAGGGAGATGCCTAGGGAAGTGAGGGTGTGCATGCCCAATGGCGAGCATATTGCCGTGCCCGTTTTTTATGGTGAGAATGATGCCTACACGATAAAGGATAGCGGCGACGACCCTGATATTACGAAAGGTGTTGAGATTTGTGCCAAGGTGGAGTGCGTAAGCGACAATACCGGCATTCATCAGATTGATATCAGTGGTGGCGAAGGGGTGGGGACCATCACTTTGGCAGGTTTTGATTATCCTCCTGGCGAGCCGGCCATTAACAAAGTACCAAGGCAGATGATTCGCAACAATCTGCTGGCTATCATTGAGAATCGTGAAGCAAAAGTAGACATGCCATTTGAGGCAGATGTTGATGCCCCAAGTTGTTGCCTGTCACAACCCGTTCATCTTCGTGTGACCATAAGTGTTCCGCGAGGTCGTGAGATTGCCCAGAAGACGTTCAACCCACGGTTGGGCATTGTCGACGGCATTTCCATTGTGGGCGTGTCGGGGGTTATCAAGCCATTCTCTGAAGAAGGGTTTCTGAACTCTATTCGCAAGTGTATGGAGGTGGCAAAGGCAACAGGTTGCGACCGTGTGGTCATCAATAGTGGAGCCAAGAGTGAGCGCTATGTGAAAGCCTGTTACCCCGATTTGCCTCCGCAGGTGTTTGTGGAGTATGGCAACTACATCGGTGAAACCATCAAGTTAGCTGCCGAATATGCATTTCCTCATGTTTCGTTGGGCGTTATGATGGGAAAGGCCGTCAAGCTTGCTGCTGGGCATCTCGACACACATAGCAAGCGTACGGTGATGGATAAAGCTTTTATAGACGAGATGCTGGTGGAGGCTGGGTGTGATGAGGAAACGAGAGAGAAAGCTCAGGCGATGGCTCTGGCTCGCGAATTGTGGAGTATTGTTCCTTTAGAGCAGCTACCTGTGTTTGCATCTATAGTGAAACAACATTGCCATAAGCATTGTGATGGCTTGTTACCTGAAGGCCAACTGACTATCTTGTTAATTAACGAACAGGGAGAGGTGTTTTAGATGTAGCCTTCCGACCATGGCATCTTTCAAATCGCCAGACAAGTTGTCAGAGATGAGCATTCCCAACGACTTATTCTTGAATATCATCCTTACGTCTGCGGAATAGAACGCTGGCGATAATAGGTGCACCCACAAGGGCCGTTACACTATTTACAGGCAATGCTCCCTCGAAGCCAGGCATGCGGGCTATGAGATTGCAGACGAGTGCCAAAGCTGCTCCGGTAAGTGCTGTTCCTGGCATGAGCACTCGATGGTCGCTGGTGCGGAAGATAGCTCGGCAAAGATGAGGTACGGCCAAGCCAATGAACATGATGGGTCCGCAATAAGCTGTAACAATGGCAACCAAGATGCCAGAGCTACCAATCACTAATAAGCGTGCACGACGGATGTTCAACCCTAGATTACGCGCATAGCCATCGCCAAGTAGCAGCAGATTCATGGTTTTTACCAGCAGGCAGCTCAATGGCAACAAAATGGCCATGAGCACCACGAAAAGCACCATCTGGTCGCCAGATACACGTGAGAAACTTCCCAAGCCCCACACTACGAATGCCTTTACATCTTCTTCAGGACTGAAGAATTTCAATACGCCGATAATGGCAGTCGCCAAATAACCAATCATTACGCCAATAATGAGCAAAGTGACATTTCCCTTTACTTTCTGCGATACATAGACAATCAGAGCCATGACGGCTAATGAGCCCATGATAGCGGCTATCGACATAGCTGCATCTCCCAAATAACCTAATTGACTCAGTGCAACGCCCCCCAGATTACCCGATAAAAGAACGACGAACGCTACGCCAAGACTGGCTCCATTGGATATTCCAAGAACGGATGGACCAGCGAGGGGATTGCGGAATACGGTTTGCATCTGTAAACCGCTTACCGCCAAGCCTGCTCCGGCCATTACGGCGGTCAATGCCTGAGGTACACGTGACTTCATGATAATGTTCTGCCATATCTCGTTGTCGTGACCGCCAGTTAGGATTCGGCAGATGTCGGCCACAGGAATTTTAACGGAGCCTATGAGCAGGTTCACGATGAAGAGTACGATAATCATTGCCATAAGGGCAAGCATCCAGAACGTGGTATGGCGTTTCATAGTTTGAGAGATGTATGGTATTTGTTATTTAGGAGTTTCTCAGGGTAATCTGTGTGATTGGAGTAACTAGAAACCTCGGAGAAATCAGAATACTCTGAGATCTCCGAGGTTATAATCTTACTTCAGAATATGATAGTAGGTGGGTTGATAGTCTTCTGGCATCAGTTCGGGATGGAAGGCAAACACAAAGTCTTTCAACAGCACATCTGGTTGCACTGTAGCGGACTCATAGTAGGCAGTTTTCTTCATGTTGCAATAAAGCACATGCTTGTCTTTCCATGCCTTGAAATCTGCATTTCGCGGGTCGGATGCTTTCAGAGCCTCGTATGAGAAATCGCCAGGGAAACTATTCAGAATGCGCCAATAGTCGGCATTGGCAGCAATAGAGTATATCTTTTCATATTCCATGGGAATACCACCAGTGTGGGTGTCGTCCTTCAGAATATACTCGGCACCTGCATCGCGGAACATCTGTGCCAAATAATTACGACCACCTACGGCGAACCAGTTGCCATTGTGCATCTCACCACTTAATACAGTTGGCCGCTTCGTAGCTTTCTGGGCCAGCGTCTTCACTTCGTTATAGCGTTCTTTGATGCCTCTGAATATCTCGTTGGCCTCTCGTTCCATGCCTGTGAACATGCCTATGAACTTCATCCATTCAGCTTGACCCAGTGGGTCGAGTTCCTTATATCCAAGATGCGGAACCAACGTAATGCCCGTTTCTTTGATGGCTTCATAGCCGCCTCGCTTGAATGGCGAAATGAAGATGACATCAGGGTTGGCGGCAATAATCACTTCAGCATCGAAGTTCCCCTCCATTCCTATTTTAACAATCCGGCCGTCATTCACACGCTGTTTCACATCTTTATTATACAAGTTCTTAGTGCTTGTAATACCTTTTACAAAATCCAATGCTTGCATCGCAATGAAATTGGACAGTTGGGGAGTGGTCATACAGATGGTTCGCTGGATGGGAACCTCTACTGCTACATAGCCTTCGGGCACGTTAACGTTCTTCATTCCACGAGGAATGAGCGCGAAATGATATGTCTTCTGCATCTTTTCGCCTCTGCCCATCGATTCCTTATCGTGTTTCTTATGCTTACCCATGCTAGTAGCTTCATCGGTTTCCTCGTCTTTTTGCGGGTCACAGATGTCAACCAACCGTATGCCAGCATTAAGGTATTTAACGGTAAAACCTTTCGCAAACTCTGGTTGGATGAGCGTTGCTGAGTCGGTAAGGGCATCATTGCCAGTTTCAGCTGATGCCGATTTCGTTTGACGATGGCCGCAGTTAGTGAGCAGCAATAATGACACACATGCAAAGATAATTCTGAACTTCATAATTATACGTGTCCAATATTTTGATTAATGTTTAAACAATAGTTCTTCTTTCTCCGGATTTTTGTCCACACTGATGGTATCACCTTGTTGTAATTTCCCTTCTAACAGCAACTCGCAAATACCATCTTCAATATAGTTCTGAATAGCTCGTTTAAGAGGGCGAGCTCCGAACTGCACATCGTAGCCTTTGGTGGCAACAAACTCTTTGGCTGCATCTGATAGTTGCAGATGGTAGCCCATGCCTTCCATCCTTTTATGCAGTCCTGCCAGCTCAATGTCGATAATCTTCTTGATAGCTTCTAAGTCAAGTTGGTCGAAGGTGACTATCTCGTCCAAGCGATTAAGGAACTCGGGAGAGAACTGCTTGCTGAGACTCTTCTGAATAATAGACCGTGCATATTCTTTGTCTTTCTCATCTACACTCAGACCTAATCCTCCATTAGCAGTGAATCCCACTCCGCGACCAAACTCCTTCAGTTGGCGGGTGCCAGCATTCGAAGTCATGATAATGATGGTATTGCGGAAGTCAATTAATCTGCCATTGCCATCGGTCAAGCGCCCCTCGTCTAGTACCTGAAGCAACATGTTGAACACATTGGCGTGGGCTTTTTCTATTTCGTCGAGCAGAACGATAGAGTAAGGCTTCCGGCGCACTTTTTCGGTCAGTTGGCCGCCTTCTTCGTAACCTACATATCCCGGAGGTGCACCTACTAGTCGGGAGGTGTTGAACGATTCAGAGTACTCACTCATATCTACGCGGATGAGGGCGTCGTCGCTTCCAAACATCTGCTCTGCCAGTTTCTTGGCTAAATAAGTTTTACCAACTCCTGTAGGACCTAAAAACATGAAAACACCAATAGGGTGGTTGGGGTCCTTCAAACCGACACGATTGCGTTGAATAGCTTTCACAACCTTATCGATAGCTTTGTCCTGGCCAATAACAGCCTCCCTCAACTCTTCGCCCATTCGGCGGAGATGAGTACCTTCTGCCTCGGCAATACGTTGCACTGGAACACCTGTCATCATTGAGATAACATCTGCCACTTCTTGCTCGCCGACCATTTCGCGCATCTCACTCTCGCCTGACTGCCATTGACGCTGAAGCTCAGTTAACTCTTTCTCCAGTTCAGCCTGACGGTCGCGGTAACCAGCAGCTAACTCAAAGTTCTGATTGTGAACAGCAGCCAGTTTCTTTTCCTTGATGAAATCGATAGCCTTTTCTTTCTCGGTAATGGAGGCTGGTACCACGGCATGGGCAAGATGTACACGAGAGCCTACTTCATCAAGTGCATCGATGGCTTTGTCAGGGAAGAAACGGTCTGTGACATAGCGCTCTGTCAATTTGACACATGCCAAAATGGCATCGTCAGTATAGCTTACATGGTGATGTGCCTCATAGCGGTCTTTCACATTATGGAGTATTTGAAGGGTCTCCTCTGCCGTTGTGGGTTCTACTATAACTTTTTGGAAACGGCGTTCCAAAGCTCCGTCTTTCTCAATGCTATTACGATACTCGTCAAGCGTGGTGGCACCGATGCATTGGATAGTGCCCCGTGCGAGAGCAGGCTTGAGAATGTTAGCTGCATCCATTGATCCTGGAGCTGAACCAGCGCCCACCATAGTGTGAATCTCATCGATGAAGATAATCACGTCTGGATTTTGCTCAATCTCGCGGATGAGTGCCTTAATGCGCTCTTCGAATTGTCCGCGGTATTTCGTGCCGGCTACCACACCAGTCATGTCAAGCGTAACCACGCGCTTATTGAAGAGTACTGGGCTGGTGCGCTTTTTTACAATGAGTTGTGCCAGCCCCTCAACGATAGCGCTCTTTCCAACACCAGGTTCACCAATAAGCACGGGATTGTTCTTCTTTCTGCGGCAAAGTATCTCTGTGACGCGTTGTATCTCACGCTCTCGGCCAACACATGGGTCGAGCTTCCCTTCAGCAGCCGCTTTAGTAAGGTCAGTGCCAAAATTATCGAGCACAGGGGTTTTCGATTTTCCCTGCTTGGTTTGTGTGGCAGTGTCGGTCTGGTGGCTGCCTTTAGAGCTGTTGCTTCTGTTTGTGGCGCCATATTCCTCATCTTCCTCCTCATCTTCTTCGGGGAGTCCGAGGCCGTTTTGTGGTGTTGTGGGATTTGCCTGATGCTTCAGGAAATCTAATGTGTCCGAATAATTCATGTCGTTGTTCTCTAATACTTCTTTTGCCCCGTTGTTAACTTGATCGTGTAAGATAGCTAAAAGCAAGTGCTGCACATCTACAACTCCAGTTCTCTGCAAACGAGCCTCAAGAACTGCTAATCGTAGTATGTTGCTGGCCTTTTCGTTGAGCACTATCTCGCCGATGTTCATGGGTCGTTCAAGGCTGTCTTGGCGCACACGCTCTTCCAAGTCGTATTTCACGGATTGCAAATCAATGTCAAATTTTAAGAATGAATCTCTCACCGGTCCTTCCTTCTCGCGCAAAAGTCCTAGCAGCAGGTGTTCTGGACCTACAGAACTGCTGGCCAACCTGGCAGCTTCTTCCCGGCTGAAGGCTAGTATTTGCGATACTTTAGGTGAAAACTGGTTTGCCATATGTTATCTCTTCCTTTCTCCTTAAATTAAAACATGCAAATTTACACAATTATTTTGTAATTTGCAAACATTGTGCCAAAAAGCTTTCACGTTTTGCAAATGATAATGCCATGAATATCATCAAAATAACAATATGATAACAAAACAACGTGCATTTTGAGAAGAGACAATTATGTGAAGAACTGATTCTGGCAGTCTGATGCCATTGAATGTGGATGGCATGAATTTACCGTTTTCACTTGCAAATAATTATCTGACTTACCATATGTGTGACCAACAATGGTCGCGATTTCGGTTAGGTTTGTGTGAGGATACTTATTTTTAAAGCTTGGAAACTAATATTTTTCTTGAAATGTAGTCGTTGTTTGCGAATTTATTCGTACCTTTGCACCCATTAAAGGCGTGAGCCTGAAAACTGCGTATAAAGCACACAATATTTATTTATCATATATATGAATTTTTTTATTTTGTTTGTTACCGTCATAGTGACGGCTATTACGCTTGTGGTGGCAGCATATGCAATCGCCAAGCTAATAGGTCCGCGCTCGTACGCCAGAATCAAAGGCGAGCCATACGAGTGTGGTATACCAACGAAGGGTACTTCGTGGTTGCCTATGAGCATCGGTTTCTATTTGTTTGCCATCCTATTCCTCATGTTTGATGTGGAAACGGTGTTTCTGTATCCATGGGCAGTGGTAGTGAAAGAGTTTGGTGCTGCGGCCTTGTTGAGCATCGGCTTTTTCTTGGTAGTACTTGTATTAGGCCTTGCATATGCATGGCGGAAAGGAGCGCTTGAATGGAACTAAAACCGAAAATCAAGAGTATTCCTTACGAGGAGTGGAACGACAATTCGTCGTTGGAGAAACTAGTTGACGAGCTGCATGAAGGCGGTGTCAACGTGGTGACTGGCTCGCTCGACAAACTAATTAACTGGGGGCGTGCCAATTCGCTGTGGTCGCTGACATTTGCCACCAGCTGTTGCGGTATTGAGTTCATGGCCTGTGGCTGTTCGCGTTACGACTTTGCACGTTTTGGTTTCGAGGTGACCCGCAACTCACCCCGTCAGGCAGACTTAATTATGTGTGCCGGCACGATTACTCACAAGATGGCTCCTGCGCTGAAGCGTCTGTACGACGAGATGGCAGAGCCCAAGTATGTGATTGCCGTAGGTGGCTGTGCCATCAGTGGCGGTCCCTTCAAATCGAGCTATCATGTAGTGAAAGGCATCGAGGAGATTGTTCCTGTCGATGTGTTCATCCCCGGCTGTCCTCCTCGCCCCGAGGCAATCATGTATGGCATGATGCAGCTTCAGCGTAAGGTAAAGATTGAGAAATTCTTCGGTGGTGCCAATCACAAGCAGAGTAAGGCTGAGCGCGAGTTAGGTGTTTCGAACGAGGAACTGACTTTCCGCGAAAAGCAGGGTGACCACCGCCGTGAGCCCATTGTGGTAACCGACGTGCCCGAGGATTTTGTGAACGAACTTAAAGCAAATAAGGAGGAGCAAGCATGAAATTAGAGTTCTTATCATTCGACTTTGACAAGTTCGCTAAGGAAATGCAGAACTTGAAGGACAAGAAGCACTTCGATTACCTGGTTACTATTGTCGGCGAAGATTTCGGTGGCGATGACGGTCTCGGATGTATCTATATTCTTGAAAACACAGATACTCATGAACGCTGCTCGGTGAAAATGCTTGCCAAGGTAGTTGATGGCGAGAGTGTCATTCCCTCTGTCATCAATATCTGGAAAGTGGCCAATCTGCTAGAGCGTGAAGTGTACGACTTCTTCGGTATTTTGTTCCTTGGCCATCCCGACATGCGCCGACTTTTCCTGCGCAACGACTTCAAAGGATTCCCCTTCCGAAAGGATTGGAAATTCAATGATGAGTATACCCTTGCCGACGACGAGGAGCCTAACTACGGTATGGAATACTGGCTTGACGAAGACGGTCATCTTTGTTCAAAGCAGAATGTCCTTTTCGGAGACAACGAATATGTTATCAACATCGGTCCGCAGCACCCTTCTACACACGGTGTACTCCGTCTGCAGACTGTGCTTGACGGTGAGACAGTGAAGCGTGTCTATCCGCATCTGGGTTATATCCACCGCGGCATTGAGAAGATGTGCGAGAGCTACACTTACCCGCAAACACTTGCTTTAACCGACCGTCTTAACTATCTGAGTGCTATGATGCACCGCCATGCTTTGGTTGGCGTGATAGAAGAAGGAATGGGTATTGAACTCACCGACCGTATCAAGTATATACGTACCATCATGGACGAGTTGCAGCGACTGGACTCACACCTGTTGTATGTAGGTTGCTGCGCTCAAGATATGGGAGCCCTCACAGCCTTCCTCTATTCGATGCGTGACCGTGAGCACGTGCTCAACTGTATGGAGGAAACAACTGGTGGACGATTGATTCAGAACTATTACAGAATCGGTGGACTGCAGGATGATATCGACCCGAACTTCGTGAAGAATGTGAAGGACCTTTTAGCCTACATGAAGCCTATTATTCAGGAGTATGTCGATGTGTTCGGTGATAACATTATTACTCACAACCGTTTCGAGAACGTCGGACCGATGAGTCTTGAGGATTGCATCTCGTATGCCGTGACAGGTCCTGCCGGACGTGCTTCTGGCTGGAAGAACGACGTGCGCAAGAATCATCCATACGACGTGTACGACGAAGTGGAGTGGGATCAGATTATCATGACGGGCTGCGACACCATGGACCGTTACACATGTCATATCAACGAGATGTATCAAAGTCTGCGCATTATCGAGCAGCTCATCGACAATATCCCGGCAGGTGACTTCTACTTGAAACAGAAGCCCATTATTAAAGTACCCGAGGGACAATGGTATTTCTCTGTGGAGGGAGCCAGTGGTGAGTTCGGCGTATATCTTGACTCGCGCGGCGACAAGAGTCCATACCGCTTGAAGATGCGCCCGATGGGCCTCTCGCTGACTGGTGCGCTCGATCCGATGCTGCGTGGACAGAAGATTGCCGACCTCGTTGCCACGGGTGCCGCTATCGATTTTGTGATTCCTGATATTGACAGATAGTCGAAAGGTGAAAATATAAAAAAGAATAAAAAGAAAGATTATGTTCGACTTTTCTATAGTAACACAATGGTTCGACAATCTCCTACGCCAGACGCTGGGACTTGGAGATTTCTGGTCGATATTGATTGAATGCGTGCTTGTTGGCGTGGTCATCTTGGTGGCATATGCGCTGATAGCCATCGTACTGATATTTATGGAGCGTAAAGTATGTGCCTACTTCCAGTGCCGTCTGGGCCCAATGCGTGTAGGTTACTGGGGCTTGTTGCAGGTATTTGCTGACGTGCTGAAGATGCTCATAAAGGAAATATTCTTCGTCGATAAGGCTGACAAGCTACTCTATATTGTTGCTCCATTGCTTGTGATTGGAGGCTCAGTGGGTGCTTTCTGTTTCCTGCCATGGAACAATGGTGCTACCATCCTCGACTTCAACGTGGGTGTTTTCCTTCTGACTGCAGTTTCCTCTATTGGCGTTGTGGGTATCTTCCTTGCCGGATGGAGCTCCAACAATAAGTATTCTGTGGTGTCGGCCATGCGTGCTGCCGTGCAGATGATTTCTTATGAGATGTCGCTCTGCCTTTGTCTGATTACAGCCGTCATCCTGACCGGTACGATGCAGATGTCAGGCATTGTAGATGCTCAGACGGGGCCGTTCAAGTGGCTTATCTGTCAAGGCCATCTTCCTGCCATTATCGCCTTCCTTGTGTTCCTCATTGCCGGAAATGCCGAGGCCAACCGCGGTCCATTCGACATGGCAGAGGCTGAGAGCGAGTTGACGGCAGGTCACCACACAGAATACAGTGGAATGGGCTTTGGATTTTTCTATTTGGCCGAGTTCCTCAACTTGTTTATCATTGCGGGTATTGCCGCCGCCGTATTCTTGGGTGGTTGGGCACCGCTGAACATTGGTATCGAGGCATTCGACACAGTCATGAACTACATACCCGGTATCGTATGGTTCATGCTGAAAGCATTTGCCCTTGTGTGGCTTCTGATGTGGATAAAGTGGACATTCCCCCGTCTGCGTATCGACCAGATTCTGAAGTTAGAGTGGAAGTATCTTATGCCGCTAGCACTCATCAACCTTGTGCTGATGACAGTTGTCGTAGCGCTAGGCTTATATATTAAATAAGGTATAGCAATGGAAGATAATAAAACATATTTTGGAGAAATCGGGCACGGTTTAAAGACGCTGGCCACAGGTATGAAAATTACCTGGAAGGAGTATTTTAAAGACTTCTTCACCAACAAGTCTACTGAACAGTATCCCGAGAATCGCAAGACCACCCTCCACGTGGCAAAGCGCCACCGCGGACGTCTGGTTTTTAAGCGCAACGAAGATGGCAGCTATAAATGCACGGCCTGCACCTTGTGCGAGAAGACGTGTCCAAACGGAACCATCAAGATTACCAGCCACATGGCTGAAGATCCTGAGACAGGTAAGAAGAGAAAAGAGCTCGACGACTACCTGTACGATTTGGGCGACTGTATGTTCTGCCAGCTTTGTACCAATGCGTGCAACTTCGATGCCATTGAGTTCACAAACGATTTCGAGAATGCGGTTTTCGACCGCAGTAAGCTGGTGCTGCACCTCGACAAGGAGGTCTACAAGGGTGGTTCGCTGCCTGGTATCATCAATGGTGGCGCCCCTCAGCAAATCGGTAAGTTTAATACTAAAACGAAGTAAAAGACGATGGGTAATATTGTCATGTTTACAATTTTCGCCGCTGTCATCATCGTGTCAGCACTGCTGTGCGTAACGACAACGCGAATTATGCGCGCCGCAACATTTATGTTGTTCGTGCTCTTAGGTGTGGCAGGTCTTTACTTCCTGCTTGACTATACATATCTGGGAGCAGCCCAGATAGCTGTTTATGCCGGTGGTGTGATGATGATTTTTGTGTTTGCCATTCAACTCGTTAGCAAGCAGACCCTTCAGGGTATTGCCGAGCGGGTAAAGGGTAGTCGCATGCTGCGCGGTGCTTTGGTTTCTGTTATCGGCTTAGTAGTGGTCAGTCTCGTGTTGCTGAAGACTGGTTTCTATACGATGGCCGTCTCTGGTGAGGAACTTCCGATGAAAGCTATCGGAAAGGCTATGGTGGGTGCTGGCAAATATGAGTATGTGCTCCCCTTCGAGTTTATCTCGGTATTCCTGCTGGCATGTATTATTGGTGGTTTGGTCATTTCAAGAAAGGAGAAATAAGCAATGGTACCCGTAGAATGTTATTTTGCGCTGAGTGCGCTGCTATTCTTCATTGGTGTCTATGGTTTTGTCACCCGTCGCAATCTGATTGCAATGCTCATTTCTGTCGAGCTGGTGCTTAATGCTGTTGACATCAATTTTGCCGCCATCAACCGCCTGCTGTATCCCAACGGCATGGAGGGTATGTTTATGACCTTGTTTGTCATTGGCGTTGCCGCCGCCGAGAGTGCTGTGGCTATTGCGATTATTCTCAATGTCTATCGCCACTTCAAGAGCGACAGCGTTGAAAGTATTAAAAATATGAAATGGTAAACAGTTATGGAAGCAATATATAGTTATTCATTTCTGATTCTTCTGCTGCCCGCCCTCTCCTTTGTAGTATTGGGCCTCTTTGGCATGAAGATGTCGCACAAGACCGCAGGCCTTGTCGGCACCACCTCGTTGGGCATAGTTACCATTCTGTCGTATCTCACGGCGTTCAGCTATTTTGCTGCCGACCGTACTGCCGATGGTACTTTCCAGACACTTGTCCCATATAACTTCACCTGGCTGCCATTGGGCAATCTTCATTTCGACATGGGTATCCTGCTCGATCCCATTTCGGTGATGATGCTCATTGTTATCTCGACGGTCAGTTTCATGGTGCATATCTACTCATTCGGCTACATGCATGGTGAGAAGGGCTTCCAGCGCTACTATGCGTTTCTGTCGCTCTTTACCATGTCTATGCTTGGGCTAGTTGTGGCTACCAATATCTTCCAGATGTATATGTTCTGGGAACTCGTAGGTGTTTCATCCTATCTGCTCATTGGTTTCTACTATCCCTTGCATGCAGCTGTGGCTGCCTCTAAGAAGGCATTTATCGTCACACGTTTTGCCGATATGTTCTTCCTTATAGGTATTCTCATTTTCGGCTACTACACCCAGTCGTTCAGTTTCTCGTTTGCTGGTGAAATCGTGATGGGCGAGGGAACCACCCCGTTCATTCCTTGTGAGGCCGTGAAGGCTATGACGGCAGCAGGCTTCCTGCTACCTACAGCATTGGTTCTGATGTTCATCGGTGGTGCCGGTAAGAGCGCCATGTTCCCTCTGCACATCTGGTTGCCCGATGCCATGGAAGGTCCGACTCCTGTCAGCGCATTGATTCATGCTGCTACGATGGTGGTTGCAGGTGTGTTCCAGGTTGCTCGTATGTTCCCCATTTGGATAGAGTATGCTCCTCAGGCTATGAGCATCATCGTATGGGTGGGTGTGTTCACCGCTTTCTATGCTGCTGCCGTGGCATGTGCACAGAGCGACATCAAGCGCGTACTTGCCTTCTCAACCATCTCGCAGATTGCGTTTATGATGGTAGCCCTGGGTGTTTGCTTGCCCGGTCATCATGGCTCGCTATTCGATGATCATGCCCAGCTGGGTTATATGGCATCTATGTTCCACCTGTTCACCCATGCCATGTTTAAGGCATGTCTGTTCTTGTGTGCTGGTTGCGTAATTCATGCCGTTCACTCTAACGAAATGGCCCTGATGGGAGGTTTGCGCAAGTATATGCCCATCACCCACATTACGTTCCTTATCAGCTGCCTTGCCATTGCCGGTATTCCCTTCTTCTCGGGTTTCAGCTCGAAGGATGAGATTATCACCGCTTGCTTTGGCTACAGTCCTGTTGTGGGTTGGATTATGACTGGCGTTGCTGCCATGACCGCCTTCTACATGTTCCGTTTGTACTACGGTATCTTCTGGGGTACAGAGAACAAAGAGGCTCATGCTCATCATACACCTCATGAGGCTCCGCTGACAATGACAGTCCCCCTGATTATCCTCTCGGTAATCACAGTTGGCGTAGGCGTTTATACCACCTTGGCAGGATTCTTCGGATGGGGCGGCTCGTTTGGCAGCTTTATCAGTGCCAGCGGCAAGGACTATACCATCCACTTCGACACTCAGGTGGCTCTCACGTCTACAGTTATTGCCATTCTGAGCATCTGTCTTGCCACCTATATTTATAAAGGTGAGCGTCAGCCCATTGCCGACAAGCTTTATGCCACCTTCCCGCGCCTGCACCGCGCTGCTTACAAGCGCTTCTACCAGGATGAGATCTGGCAGTTTGTCACTCATAAGATTATCTTCCGTTGCGTCTCTATTCCTATTGCTTGGTTCGACCGTCACGTCATCGACGGAACGTTCAACTTCATGGCTTGGGGCACCCGTGAGGCCGGCGAGAGCATCCGTCCGTGGCAGAGTGGCGATGTGCGTCAGTATGCCGTTTGGTTCCTAACAGGCACCGTCGCATTAACTTTAATCCTTTTATGCATCTAAAGATATGAGTATATTAACATTATTCGTAGTTATTCCCGCACTGATGCTTCTGGGATTGTGGCTCGCCAAGAATCTCAATCAGGTGCGTGGTGTGATGGTGGCTGGCTCTTCGTGTCTGCTGGCCCTCTCCATCTGGCTGACCATCTATTTCGTACAGCAGCGTGCAGCTGGTAATTCGGCTGAAATGTTGCTGACCTATAGCACACCATGGTTTGCCCCACTCAATATTGCTTATTCAGTTGGTGTCGATGGAATTTCGGTGGTCATGCTGCTTCTATCTAGTATCATCGTGTTCACCGGAACCTTTGCCTCATGGCAGTTGAAACCGCTCACTAAAGAGTATTTCCTCTGGTTCACCCTGCTTTCCACAGGTGTGTTCGGCTTCTTTATCTGCACTGATCTTTTCACCATGTTCATGTTCTATGAGGTGGCGCTCATCCCGATGTACCTGCTGATTGGTGTGTGGGGTAGTGGTGCCAAGGAGTATGCGGCCATGAAGCTGACGCTGATGCTGATGGGAGGCTCTGCTCTGCTCATTATTGGTATCTTGGGCATCTACTACTTTAGTGGTGCCACGACCATGAATGTCAACGAGATTGCCGCCATGCACAATATCCCTGTGGAGATTCAGAAGGTGTTTTTCCCCTTCATCTTCATCGGTTTCGGTGTACTTGGAGCCATGTTCCCGTTCCACACATGGTCTCCCGACGGTCATGCCAGCGCGCCGACTGCCGTGTCTATGCTCCACGCCGGTGTGCTGATGAAACTCGGAGGCTACGGTTGCTTCCGCGTTGCCATGTACCTGTTGCCCGAGGCTGCCCAGGAACTTTCGTGGATTTTCCTCATATTGACCACCATCTCAGTGGTTTACGGTGCCCTGTCGGCTTGTGTGCAGACCGATTTGAAGTATATTAACGCCTACTCGTCGGTGAGCCACTGCGGTCTAGTTTTGTTCGCCTTGCTCATGATGACAAACACCGCCTGTACGGGTGCTATTCTGCAGATGCTTTCTCATGGTTTGATGACAGCTCTGTTCTTTGCCCTCATCGGTATGATATACGGCCGTACTCATACTCGCGACGTTCGTAAACTGGGCGGTCTGATGAAGATCATGCCATTCCTCGGCGTAGGCTATGTGATTGCCGGTCTGGCCAATCTGGGTCTTCCCGGTTTCTCGGGCTTTGCTGCTGAGATGACCATCTTCGTGGGCTCGTTTGCCAACAACGACACGTTCCATCGTACCTGCACCATTATAGCATGTACCTCTATTGTCGCTACAGCCGTGTTCATTTTGCGTACGGTTGGTAAGATTCTCTATCAGAAGGTGGCCGATCCTCATTACGAAGAGCTGACTGATGCCACATGGGACGAGCGTGTTGCCGTGATTTGCCTCATTGCCTGTGTGGCAGGTCTGGGTCTGTTCCCCCTCTGGGCCAGCAATGTCATCTCCGATGCCGTTGGTCCTATCCTGAGTATTGTCAATCCAGCATTTGCTAACATTTAATAGAAGGAGGCTAAGATTATGAATTACGGACAGTTTTTAAATATGTTGCCGGAAGTTTATCTTACAGGTATCCTTCTGCTGGTGTTCGCATGGGATTTTATCTCTTGCAAGATGAGGTCTGACGAGGGCACTCCCTCACATCGCGACTTATTCAATCCATTAGTGGTGTGCCTGATGGCGGCCTATGTGGTATTCTCGTTCCTGAGCACCCCGTCCGATGCGTTTGGCGGTATGTATATCTCTACCCAGGCCATCCATGTGATGAAGATTATTCTTGGCATCGGCACAGTAATCGTTCTCATCCAGTCGAAAAGGTGGATTACCAATAGTGCCGTGAATGGCCAGGATGGTCACAAGGAGGGCGAGTTCTATATGCTTGTCGTTTCTACCTTGCTTGGTATGAACATGATGATGTCGGCCGGGCATTTCCTGATGTTCTTCCTGGGTCTTGAGATGGCATCAGTGCCCATGGCTTGCCTGGTGGCCTTCGACCGCCGTCAGAAGAGTGCAGAGGGTGCCGCCAAATACATTCTGGTTGCCACCTTCTCAAGTGGTGTGATGCTCTTCGGAATTTCGTTCATCTATGCTGCTTGCGGAACTCTCTATTTTGCCGATGTAGCCGAAATCGTCACAGTTAAGCCCCTCAGCATTATGGGACTAGTATTCTTCTTCAGCGGACTAGGCTTCAAGATTTCGCTCGTTCCCTTCCACTTCTGGACGGCCGATACCTACGAGGGTGCTCCTACCACCGTTACTGGTTATCTGAGTGTTATCTCTAAGGGAGCCGCAGCCTTCACGCTTTGCGCCATTCTGATGAAGGTGTTCCAGCCGATGGTCGAGTATTGGGAGATGTTGCTCTACATCGTCATTGTACTTAGTATCACCGTGGCCAACCTCTTTGCCATCCGCCAAAGCGACCTCAAGCGATTCATGGCCTTCAGTTCTATCTCGCAGGCCGGTTATATCATGCTGGCCGTGGTGGGTAACAACCCGATGGGTGTCACGGCCCTGATGTACTACGTGCTGGTCTATGTGGTTGCCAACCTTTCCGTTTTCTCCATTATAGCTGCCGTAGAGGAGCGTAATGGCGGTCGTACGGATATGGACGCCTACAACGGATTCTACCGCACCAACCCCAAGCTGTCGTTCCTTATGACGCTGGCCCTCTTCTCGCTGGGTGGTATACCGCCGTTCGCCGGTATGTTCTCTAAGTTCTTTGTGTTCATGGCTGCTGCTAAGCAAGGCTCGTTTGCTGCCTACTTTGTAGTCTTTGTGGCATTGGTCAACACGGTAGTGAGTCTCTACTACTATCTGCTCATTGTCAAGGCCATGTATATCAAGGGCGCCGACAACCCGCTGCCACAGTTTAAGAGCGACCTGAACACCAAGCTGGCCCTTGCCCTCTGCACAGCAGGCATCGTGCTCTTTGGAGTGTGCTCGTTCATCTACGACTGGATTTTCGCAGCTATGTAAACAATACATTTCCGAATAGAGTAGGGGTGGGGCTGAAACCCTGCCCCTCTCTCTTTCAATAGTGTTACCCGCTATGACCATTATCCTCGATTTCGATGGTACGCTTGCCGACACCCGCTCTATCATCGTCGGCACTATGCAGCAGACACTCCGCGCCTTGAACCTTCCCTCGCGCACCGATGCCCAGTGTGCGGCTATGATAGGCCTTCCCCTGAAAGAGACATTTACCCGTCTGCTGGATGTCGACGATGCCATGGGCGAGAAGTGTGCGGCTGTCTATACCCGTTTCTTTTTCGAAAACAATCAGCCTGGTGCCGTGCCCGTCTTCCCCCATGTTGTCGAAACCCTTCATGCACTACATCAGCAAGGGCATCGCCTGACCATTGCCAGCAGCCGAAGCAGGGCATCGCTCGAAGGCTTTCTGGCCGACATGCATCTGCAGGCGCTCATCTCCTACGTGGTCAGCGCCAACGAGGTGACTCATGCCAAGCCTCATCCCGAACCCGTGCTGAAAACCCTCGAGGCTTTCGGCATTGCCGCTGCTGATGCCATTGTGGTGGGCGACACCACATACGATATAGCTATGGGTCAGCGTGCCGGTTGCAAGACGGTGGCCGTCACCTACGGTAACCAGTCGCGTTCCGAACTCCTTCAGCAGTCGCCCGATTACATCATCGACCGCTTCGACCATTTGCTCCAGCTGGTATGAACCCAGTAGGCTCCATCCATTTATTCCCGCCACTACGCATTGCCATCTGCCTCATTGCCGGCATCATTTTGGGTGATGTGCTCATGCCTTCGCCCTGGCTTCCGATTGCCGGTTTCTGCTTGCTGCTGCTTCTTTCGGCTGCTTGTTTCAGGCATACCTACTGGCAAGGAGCGGCTGTCATGCTTGCCTCTGTATTCTTTGGATGCACACTCGTCACCATCGACAAAGAGTCGTTGGGTGTGCCGGCATCGGTGGGGCAAACGGTGGCCTATCGGGCTGTCCTGCTGAGCGAACCCGTAGAGCGTGGGAAGGTCATCCGTTGCGACCTTATGGTAACTACTGGTGAGTGGAGTGGTAAGAAGCTGAAAGCATCTATTCTGCGCGATACCGTCGATAGCCATTACAAGCACCTTCATGTCAACGATGGTATCCAGGCCTCATCCGTGATAGAGCGGCCGGTCAATTACCATGATTCCAACTTTAATTATGTGCGCTATCTTGAGAGTCATGGCTTTGTGGGTACTACCTTCATCTATTGGTCTGACTGGCAGAAGACAGCTGCCGACCTCGCGCCCCTTTCCCTTTTTGAGCGTGCACGCCTGATGCTCTTGCGCGTTCGCCAGCAGCTCATCTCTACGGCAGGCTCACTAGGGCTGAATGGTCAAAACATGGCTGTTGCGATGGCCATGACCCTTGGCGATAAGTCGATGCTTGCAGAGATAACTCGCGATGTCTATGCCGTCAGTGGTGCCAGCCATGTGCTTGCCCTGAGCGGTTTGCATCTGAGTATCATCTATGTTCTGCTGTCTTTTCTTGTGGGAGCGGGGCGCCGGCATGTCTTGCGCGAGCTATTCCTTCTGGCGGCCATCTGGGCTTATGTCATCATGGTTGGTATGCCGGCCAGTGTCGTGCGAGCCGCCATCATGATCACGGTCTACGGAGTCATAGGCTTGTTGCATCGCAGGCCGATGTCGCTCAGCACGTTGTCTCTCGCGGTCATCATCATGCTCGTCGTCCATCCGCTCAGCCTCTACGACATAGGCTTCCAGCTCTCTGTCCTGGCCGTGTTTTCCATCTTGGTGCTCTATCCCATGCTGATGCAGCTCCTTAGCGCCAAGTGGCTCATGGAGCATCGGGTGTTTCGCTGGTTCTGGACGATGTTGTGCGTGTCTTTGTCTGTCCAGCTAGGCACGGCTCCACTCGTGTGCTACTACTTTGAGCGCATGGCATGCTATGGTCTGCTGGTCAATTTCCTGGTCATCCCCCTGGCCACTGTCATCATCTATCTTGCCGTGGCTGTTTTCGTCTCGTTTTTCCTTCGTATCCACTTTGTCTCTGTCTTCCTCTCGCAGGCATTGGACGGAGTCACCTCGTTGCTCAACCGCTCGCTCACAGCCGTTTCTTCATGGCCGGGAGCCTGCATCGACCATGTTCACATCCGTCTTCCCCTGCTTCTGCTGGTCTATTTCCTGCTCTCCGTACTCGTTTTCCTTTTCTATCGGTTTGTCGTCAGCCGCCTCGTCAAAGCAGAAAAAAACTCCTGAAGCTCGGTTGCTCCAGGAGTTTGTTCTTATGGTGTCTGAAACCTTTCGGTCGGTGTGGTCTTAGCCTTTGATGGCAGCAACGCCGGGCAGCACCTTACCCTCGATGGCCTCCAACAGAGCACCGCCGCCGGTAGAAATGTAGCTCACCTTGTCGGCCAGGCCGAATTTGTTGACGCAAGCCACAGAGTCGCCACCGCCAATGAGCGAGAAGGCACCCTCAGCAGTAGCCTTGGCAATAGCCTCGCCGATGGCACGGCTGCCCGGGGTGAAAGCGTCGCACTCGAACACACCGGCAGGACCGTTCCACAGAATGGTCTTGGCGCCCTCGATGGCCTTGGCAAAAGCTTTCTGGCTCTCAGGACCGGCATCCACGCCCTCGAATCCCTCGGGAACCTGATTGGCGGGGCAGGTGATGATCTCAGCGCCTTCCTTCAGGCTCATGGTGCCGAAGTCGAGACCGTTGGTGGCTGTGCAGTCAGAGCCCAGCACCAGCTCAACGCCATTCTTCTTGGCCAGTTCTTCAACGCCCAGGGCTACATCCAGCTTGTCGAGCTCAACAATCGAGTTGCCAATCTCACCGTTGTGAGCCTTGGCGAAGGTGTAGGTCATACCGCCGCAAAGAATCAGCTTGTCGACCTTGCCCAGCAGGTTCTCGATGATGCCAATCTTCGACGACACCTTCGAGCCGCCCATGATAGCCACAAACGGGCGTTTGATGTTCGACAGCACGTTGTCAACGGCCGTTACCTCTTTCTCCATCAGCAGACCGAGCATCTTCGAGTCAGCATCGAAATAGTCGGCAATCACAGCCGTAGAGGCATGCTTGCGGTGAGCGGTGCCAAAGGCATCCATCACATAGCAGTCGGCATAGCTGGCCAGAGTCTTGGCAAACTCCTTCTGGCTGGCCTTCATGGCCTTCTTGGCCTCGTCGTATTCGGGAGTACCCTTCTCCACGCCTACGGGCTTGCCCTCCTCCTCGGGATAGAAGCGCAGGTTCTCAAGCAGCAGCGCCTCGCCCATCTTCAGAGCGTCAGCCTGCTCTTTGGCCTTTGCGCAGTCGGGAGCAAACTGGACATTCACACCCAGTGCCTCGCTCACGGGACCAACAATCTGGCTCAGAGAGAGTTTTGCATTCACTTTGCCCTTTGGCTTACCCATGTGGCTCATGATGATAAGGGCACCGCCGTCGTTGAGCACTTTCTTCAATGTGGGAAGTGCGCCGCGGATGCGGGTGTCGTCTGTGATTTTACCATTCTCATCGAGGGGTACGTTGAAGTCTACACGTACGATTGCCTTCTTACCGGCAAAGTTGAATTCATTAATTGTCATAATACCTATATTTTAAATTTGTGATGATTATTTCCAAATTGCGTCGCAAAGTTACTCATTTTAATTGATAATCAACCATCTATTCAACTTTTTTTTATAAAAAAATGCGAATGGAGAGCATAGGGCTTCCCAAATTGACAATGTGGTAATTGCCTGCTGGCCCCAAACGGCAATGTGGTAATTGCCTACTGCCCCAAACGGCAATGGGGTAATTGCCTGCTGCCCCAAAAGCAAATCATATCCATACCTCTCAACTCTCACAGCTCTCCCAGCTTGTAAGCTCTCCCAGCTCTCTCAGTTCTCAACTCGTAAGCTCTCTCAGCTTGTAAGGTAATCATACCTCTCAATTCTCACCTCTCAGTTCTCAACTTAAAAAGCTCTCTCAGCTCGTATGGTAATCATGCCTCTCAATTCTCACCTCTCAGTTCTCAACTCGTAAGCTCTCTCAGCTTGTAAGGTAATCATACCTCTCAACTCTCACCTCTCAGTTCTCAACTCGATAAGTTCTCAACTCTCTCAGAGTTCAACTCGAATTTGTCTTTTCCTATTTGCAAAGTTACTAAAAAACTCTCAGACAACCAAAATTTGGGCTTCTGTACGGTGTGAAAAAGTGTTAATTTCGAGGCAATTTCATGTTAACAAATGTAAACGTGCACTCCGTCGGCGTGGAGGAAAACTCCAGACGCTCAGAGAGTTGCTCTACGTCGGCTCGTCATCATTCTGCACACCTTGAACGACGGTTTTGAATTTTGTCACATTGTCACATTGTTGCATCCGCGCGTAATATTGTGTCCGCCCGACGTGGGAGAGAGGGGGCAGGGATAATAGTACTACTGAATTATTATATATTATAATATATAATAATTTTAAATTACTATTATTCCTATTTTTTTTCTATTATTTTCTATTATTTCTATCCTTCTATTCTCTCTATTTCTTCTATTATTTCTATTTTTTATTCCTATTATTATCCTTCTTAAGCCTTGAACCAGCAGTTCTCTCCCCCCTCGGGGGAGCTGGTGGGGGCTGGAGGGTGTCTGGAGTTGGTGGGGCATCCCGTAATAATGCCCCAATGTGACAATGTGACAAAGTAACGTTTTTGGTGAAATCAAGGCTGAGCCTGTAGGCCATCGACGGCATGGCAACAGACATCGTACGCTAATATACCCCCAATGTGACAATGTGACAATGTGACAAAAGTGGCGCTTATGTAGACGAGGAAGACAAAGCAAAAAAAACTTGCAAAACCGGGCAAAAAACGGGTCGTTTCCGGCATGAAAAATTTGGTCGTTTCAAAAATTTTTTGTATCTTTGTAGGGTAAATGGAAGCGTCCGTTACGGCCTTTATTGTGGGGTTGTCTGCATGAGAATGAGTCTTTTTCCTGAGCCCCCCTGAGGGGTGTGTGGCGATTGTTGCCTCGTGAGAGGTGCGACACTCGCGAGCGTTCTTTGACATGCTGCTGTAATAGATAGAAACTGACCAAGTGCTTCGGAAATTCAAAGAAAAGCAAGCTTTCAGAAGATTTTGTCCGCTTGAGGTTTGAATCGTGCATTTCTCTCGATTTTTCGTAACTCTGGCTCTGCCGAACTTACTCACGTTCGAAAAAACTCAAAAAGTTTTGGTTTTTTGCTCATTTAATCGTAACTTTGAATAAGTTACTCCATCTCGGCATAAAAAATAAACGAGTTTTTTTTGTTCTGCTCTCGATTTTTCGTAACTTTGCACCATCATTTAACCATTAAAAACAAAAAACAATGAAAGCAATCAGTACAGAAAAAGCACCAGCAGCCATCGGCCCTTACAGCCAGGCTATCGAAGCTAACGGTTTTGTATACGCATCAGGACAGTTACCCATCGACCCCGCCACAGGAGCATTCCCCGAGGGTGGCATTAAGGAGCAGACTCGCCAGTCGCTGCTCAACGCTCAGGCCATTCTGCAGGAGGCTGGCCTCGACCTGAAGAATGTGGTGAAAACTACCGTCCTGCTGAGCGATATCGCCAATTTCGGACCCATGAACGAGGTGTATGCCGAGATGTTCTCTGCCCCGTTCCCCGCACGCTCAGCATTTGCCGTGAAGGATCTGCCGAAGGGAGCGCTCGTGGAGATTGAGTGCATTGCCGCTAAATAAGATTCTTAGCTGACGTTCTCTTGCATTCTTGCTTGCGAGGCATCTTCTACGGCAATCGGCGCGACAGAAACCGTGCAGGAATGCCCTGCGGGTCGGCTTGCCGGCGGTGCATGATGGCTCTCAGGCAAGAATGCTGCTTGTTTCTCTGCTTCTGAAAAATAAAGAAATGAAAGACGCTGTCATTATCCTCAGTGGGGGCATGGACTCCACAACCCTGCTCTACGACCAGCAGGAGCGTATCGCCCTGGCCGTCTCCTTCGACTATGGCTCCAACCATAATGCGCGCGAGATTCCCTTTGCCCGTCTGCATTGCCAGCGGCTGGGCATCGAGCATCTGGTCATCCCCCTTTCGTTCATGTCGCAGTATTTTGAGAGCTCGCTGCTCCAGGGGGCCGATGCTATTCCCGAAGGCCACTATGCTGCCGACAACATGAAGTCGACGGTGGTCCCCTTCCGCAATGGCATCATGCTCTCGGTAGCCATCGGACTGGCTGAGAGCCGGGGGCTGAAGCATGTAATGATGGCCAACCACGGGGGCGACCATACTATCTATCCCGACTGTCGCCCGGAGTTCGTCAATGCCATGAGCGAGGCTGCCCGTACGGGCACGTTCCCGGGCATCACACTCGTCTGCCCGTTTACCCACATGACCAAGGCGCAGATTGCTGCACGTGGCCATGAGCTGGGCATCGACTTCAGCGAGACGTGGAGCTGCTACAAAGGCGGTGAGCGCCATTGTGGGAAGTGCGGTACCTGTGTCGAGCGTAAGGAGGCGCTGATGGAGGCTGGGGTAGAGGATACTACCGAGTACGAGGACTAGCGGCCGCCTCTGGTTCGAATATCACCAGCTCCCTGGGCAGGGTAATGACCTTCAGCCGCTCGTACCAAATGCGCGAAGAGCCCGTGAAGTGCTTTTTCTTGTGGCTGCTGATGATGTAGTAGCTGGCCCTGTATTCGTCCATCAGCTCCAGCATCGTCTTCTTGATGCGCGAGCACTTCTCGTTGATGGCATTGTCGAGCGGATTCACCAGATGGGCCACGCCTTCCTCGATTTTCTCCTTGTCCAGCATGCGGGCCGTCGCTATGTAGTAGCGGGTCAGCTCGCTACGATAGTCGCCCAGCCGCTTGAACTCTATTCCTTCCGGGTGGTTCAGAAACAACAGGTATACGGCCTTATGCACCGGCTGAAGCTCTATTTCGCGTTGTTGGTAATCGAGCAAGACGAACCGGTAGTCTCTGGTGATGAGCAGCCGGCTTAAGTGGGCGCGGGCTGCTTCCAAACGCAACTCTTCCAGCAAAGGCACACCTATGGCGCGCAACAGAAGGTCGTTGCGCCCATGTTGATGCAACAGTTCTGCCAGCCTTCTCAATTCGCTGGCGGCCTGTTCGTAGTCCGGTGTCATTCCTGTGGTGCTCATAGCTTATCCCTCGGGTTCTTCCAGCATGTCGGTCATTTTCTGGCCAATCCATTTCCCCAGTTTGGTCAGCACGGAGTCTGCCGTCTTTGGCTGCTCTGCATCTGCCGCAGGCTCTTGTCTTACCACCGGCTCCTCTTCTTTCACAGGCTCAATAATGAGTGGCGGCTGGGCGTCGTCGCTGCTGGCATCAGGCTGGGGCTCGGGCTTCTTCTCGGGCTTCTTCTCGGGCTTTGTCGCCAACGGCTTATACAGCTTCTTTATCAGCTGATCGTAGTATTCTTCGCCTTTCTCCTGAGGTTCCGCTGGCTCAGTTTCCTCGGCGGTTTTCTCCTCCATGTCGGTGGCCAGGATAATCACCTTGGCATCTTCTCCTAGCGAGTCGTCGATGGCTGTTCCCCAGATAACGTCGATGTTGGGGTCCAGTCGGTCAAAGAAATCGTCTATCTCTTGCAGCTCAGGAACCATGATGGGCTTGTCGTCGCTGGCATAGATGTTGAACAGGATGCGCTTGGCGCGGCTGATGTCGTTACCATGAAGAAGCGGAGAGTCTAGGGCATCGGCAATGGCCCGCTCAACACGATGCTCTCCGCTGGCACGGCCGATAGCCATGATGGCCCCGCCTCCGTTGCGCATGGTGGTTTCCACGTCGCGGAAGTCTAGGTTGATGCTGCCTTCGGTACTGATAGTAATCAATTCGGAGATTCCTTTCACGGCATTCTTCAACACGTTGTCGGCCATCGCAAGGGCGTCTTTCAGCGAGATGGGGGTGTCGCAATAGATGTCGCAAAGACGCTCGTTGTTGATTATCAGCATGGCGTCGACATTCTTGCGAAGTTCCTCAACACCTTTTAGCGCCTTCATGATTTTCCTGCGGTGCTCAAAATAGAAGGGGATGGTCACCACTCCAATGGTGAGCAGTCCTCGTTCCTTGGCAATCCGGGCTACCACCGGTGCTGCGCCCGTTCCTGTGCCACCGCCCATAGTGGCCGTGACAAACACCATCTTTGTGTTGTCGTTGAATAGTTTTTCCAAGCTGTCAAGACTCCTTTCTGCCTCCGCACGCCCCACTTCGGGCTTGGCTCCAGCACCCAGACCTTCGCCCAACTGAATCTTTACCGGCACTGGCGACTGTGCCAATGAGGCACTATCCGTATTGCAGACAGCAAATGAAACTCCCTGAATGCCTTCATTATACATGTTGCGCACGGCATTGCAGCCGCCACCACCCACTCCCACTACCTTGATAATGCGTTGCATCTGGTCTTCCACAGGCACAACAAATTCCAATACCTCCTGATCGTGATGGCTATATTTTTCTTCCATTTCTATATCTTTATCGAGAATGTGAGTAAACTTTTTAATGTGATTGCAAAGATACACTTTTTTCTCGTAAGTTGCAATCTCTCGCAAGCCTTGCGGTTTCTTTTTCTCTCGGGTGGAGCCTGCTCAGCTCTGGTGATATCGATGAGGAATGATTCAGATTGGCCGAAGTCTCAGATTGGCAGAAATCTCCAGATTGCCCAAATTTCCAAATTGGCCGAAATCTCAGATTGGCAGAAATCTCCAGATTGCCCAAATTTCCAGATTGGCCAAATTTCCAGATTGCCCGAAATCTCCTTCTGGTTTATATTATATATAGGTAAGGCATCTTTTTATTAGCACCTTGATAAGTATTGGAGTTGTCTCAAGCTTAATTGACTCGCTTTTCGCTACAGACTTTCTTGGACTGTTTTTTGCTCTTTTAAGCCCTTTTTAAGCCATTCTTGAGGCAGATTTCCCTAAAAACCGTCAAGAAAAGCGAAAACTTTGCTGTTTTTTGAAAAATAATCGCGGAATTATTTGGCGGGTATTGATTTTTGCATTACCTTTGCATCCGCTTTCGCCTCAAAACGGCGATGCAATAGAAACGAGTTCATTGAAAGATTTACATAAACAGGAAAAGAAGTAGTACAAGAAGCTGATGGCCTGCCGATTCTTTAAGAATCGCAAGAATGGTCATCAGGGTAAAAAGACAAGCCGTCGATTTTCTAAATTGACAAGGTGCCTTTAAGCATGATACTAATTCGGATACGGACGTTCTGAGACAGCCGAGACGCCCATTTTTGTGGGCACTCTAATGATATTTATACAACGGAGAGTTTGATCCTGGCTCAGGATGAACGCTAGCTACAGGCTTAACACATGCAAGTCGAGGGGCAGCATGGTCTTAGCTTGCTAAGGCCGATGGCGACCGGCGCACGGG